>Ga0131853_10020612_pt1 | contig 11968 bp, 6 predicted proteins | sample TergutLab28metaG_FD_92764 | JGI IMG/M metagenome (GOLD analysis project Ga0131853, IMG submission 92764) | Labiotermes labralis P1 segment gut microbial communities from Petit-Saut dam, French Guiana - Lab288 P1 (version 2) (version 2) | ecosystem: Host-associated > Arthropoda: Insects >...
ATTAGGGAGTAGTGGGATTTAAACAGTGAGCCAATTGGGAAGAGTAAGAATACTTAAGGGGGGATGGTTTTGAACTGTGTGAGTTTGAAACCTTAACGTAAGTAAGTAGTCCGTTTCCTACCCAGGATGTGAGAAGTTGTGTACATGATACGGGGGCTAACAGTGCATAGATTTTCAACGGCGCCTCCATACACGCAAACATATGTAAACTGTAATAATCTAGTGAAATAATACGAAGAATACTTTATGTTGTGCAGTTATTTATTCCCGATTTGCTACTTAGAACACTCAGATTCCCTGAGATTAAGACATGCGAAACGACTGATGAGCTGGGTTAGGTTATAATATGGACTACGCCACTTGCAGTCTGTTTACGGAACAGTTTATATAAATACAATTTAGAAACAACTTTAATTAAGGCCCCAAAATGTCACCACACCAAAATATGGCTGCAGTTCCAGACGCCCCACTCTCTGTACAGCAATCCTATGGGAGCGCTACATGCTATAATGATAAATTGCTAGCATATATGGCATTCAGGTTCGAAAAGGTTCGCTATCAAAGCAATAGGATCAAAAGCGTGTACAGCAGAGGCGAGCTATACGAATTCTAAAGGGCTTCATTATATAAAAAAAATCGGCGAGCTTCACGCTCTGATTCATTACCTACGAGAAAATATCATACACATTTGGTGGACTCAAATCCGAATGGGACCCGACAACGGTTCCGGGCACGATGATGATTTCCAGCCTCGCTAACAGGAATGGAATGCTGAACATGCAGTCATCAGCCAGTCACATCACGACTGAGCTGTACATCTCGTAATACCATGCAATTCACGGTTACTTATTATAAAACATTACTGAGCTAATAATCACTAAAGGGTCATAATATCCCCGGCGTGTTACATAACCCGCAGCATCAATTGTAAGAATGTGTTCAAAAAAACCCTTAGGCTTTCGGTCAAAAAAGAAATGAGACTGATTTCGTAAAAAAAGTTACTGTTAAAATTTCTAAACTCCAACGTGTTCCCTTTCAAAGTCTTCTGTGACTTCCTTCAGTGCTTCGGTCACGGATGTCTGGGTATTGTCGATTATCTGGAAATGACGTCCTCGTAGGCGGTTTCTGAGCGTCGGGAAAAGAGAAAAATTCTTACACAGGGACAGACCTCAGGTGTATGAGGGCTGCTGAATGAACGCAATGTTACTGGATGTCAAAAACTCCGCTCACAGAAAACACATCGTGACAGGGCGCAATGTCGCAATGCAGAAGTCTCGAAACGGAAGATCATTCCTAGCCGTCCCTTACTTCCTATTCAGTATTTCGTAGCTAGCTTCTGTATCAAGAGTGAGCTGTTCGAAACCTGGAACCACCTTCTATCGCACATCAGGGGTGAATAAAGAAAATCGTGCATCTATCATGGGGTGTGGTCCCGTCTGTTTTAACATCAACGGCCGTTTCATGACTATTGCAATTAATTTCGGGTTACCATGTTAGACACTAAACCCTCTGACAAGGCAATAATTTGAAGTAAGGTTACATAACTCGAATAAGTTACCAAAATCTGCTATTTTACACCGTCCTCAGCCGATTCGATCGAACTCCCATTCGCTGTACGAAGAGAACGGGCCCATTCTTACTAATCAAATAAATAATCAAACAAATACATGGCAATTGTAAATCTGATGTGTGGTTGACCGTGCATCGTAATTTAGTGTGGATAAGAAACCAACAAGATGTCACTTATGTGTTATCCTTTATTTCTCCTTTACAATTTGCTCAACATGTTTCGGGTAACCAAGTGCCCATCTTCAGGAGTTGACGACTGCGTAGTGTTATCGCCACGTGTTGGTATTGTGCCGTGTCTGCAGGAAGGCTGTCAGAAATAGTTAGCTGGTAGTGTGTCCATTGAGGAGTTCGTAGCACAGTTGTGCTACGAACTCCTCAATGGACACACTACCAGCTAACCGGTTCTGACAGCCTTCCTGCAGCCACGGCACAATACCAACACGTGGCGATAACACTGCGCATTTGGTTGCCCGAAACATGTTGAGCAAATTGTAATGGAGAAATAAAGGATAACACATGACATCTAGTTGTTTTCTTATCCACACTAAATACATGGCAGTACCATGTAGTACAGGCGACTAGTCGCCGGCTATTCACTGTGGAGGCTCTGGTTCAATATCAGAGTGTCCTGTGGGAATTGTGGCAGATAAGGTGGCCCATTTGTGGCTTCACTAACATGGGTCTCAGTCTCACCCCACTCCTCCAACTACAACAAAACTGTAAATGGCGTAATCGGTGACGGAGTACACGGACGTTGCCACGGCGCTCCTCACTTTCTAAACGTACTGTTTCGTGATACACACGCAAATGTAACTGCACTTATGGTCATAAGAAACTTAGGGCCTTCCGAGTGCTACTTTAACGAAACTGACTTGCTTAACAACATCAAGTGCAGAACGTCTGTCTAAAACTTTACACATAGCGGACAACACATCTGGAAAGAATGGACATACATATATTTACCCCTCCCCCCCCCCAAGTAAAGTACGGTTTCATTACTAAGCAGCTACATCCCGTCTAGCTGTTTTATCCTACATTTCATCCCAGTGAGATGAAGAACAAAAACTGGGTGATGTGCATTCAAGCCCGTACGCAACATATGGGTGTCTTTGGACCGACTTTCAGGATAATTGCAAACACTACGCGGCATCACGTACAGAATTCTTACACTGAGTTTTAACTAAATTTTTCAAGATATATGTACAGCATAGCTATAAATTCACTTACTCCCTAAAGTAAAGTGCTGATTTCACTGTATCGATTTGCAAGAAACTCGTAATTCCCAAATAATATCAAATGGAGAACTTCGGTGCAGAATTTCATATAAACCGGCAAGAAATGTGAAAATTACGTGTAAAAATTCGATGACGTCTTTTCGTAAAGTACGAAAATCAGTGCGTCGCTGTTCACGAGACTCGTGCTTACTGCACAAAGTTATGTAAGGAACCCAGACACGGAATTTCAGGGACACCTGACTGACGGTTTAGACGCTCTTACTACGTCACATACAGAAAAAGATATTGTCTCCACTTACAGGGCTCTTTTTTGATTCATAAAAACCTCCTAAAAGCTAACTCAATGTAACTAGTTCGGTGCATTTTTTTAGACTGCGGAGTTCCACCGTGCAGACTTGGCAGGCTGTCTTGGAGAAGCCTCGTATCTCAATCTTAAGGGTAAAAGAACAGGAAGACAAATAGAATTGTCACCGCTGTAAAAATCCTAAGTCCCAAACATATAAGGTGTCTGCTACTCACCGAATTGATGGCCGTCATCTCCTTGGCCCGGGTCGGATCAGAATCCGCTAGCCCGCTATCACTCTGCAACAAAAGGAGGACAGTCTGAACTTGCGAAACAAAACGCATTTAAACAGAAACACAGTTAGGACTATCATTCAACTGGCCAAATCGGCTGCTAGCGGGTGATCTGCAATACTGATTGTTACGTGGTGTAAACTGAGGCAGAGTCACGTACCGTAAGCTGTATCTCATGCTTTCCAAAATTTGCCAACCCGCACCGTAGGTACGTGACGTTGCACTTGGTAAAACGGGGACAAATACGTGATAAGAAGCATAAATATAAATATATACATATGTGTTTATATATATATATACTTATTAGCCATTTGATGTTTGTTGGACCGTGCATCATTGTGATAATTGAAGAATAAAAACCAACTAGATGCCACTTCTTATTTTATTGTACTTCTTATAGGCTAAACATGTTTCGGGCACTACTATGCCCATCATCAGGAGCTCGTGACTATGATGTTGTTTACCACATTGGTCGTTTCGTTCTTTAAAAATCGAGGAGGCAGTGTTAATGTACAATTATGGTTCTTAGTGGTGTATGCTAAAGAACGAAACGACCAATGCGGTAATCAACATTATAGTCGTGAGCTCCTGATGATAGGCATAGTAGTGCCCGAAACATATTGAGCCTATAAGAAGCACAATAAAATAATAAGTGGCATCTAGTTCGTTTTTATTCTTCACTTATTAACCATATTTAATACAAGACAGCTACAGAACTATGACGTAACATTAAGGCGCGTTCGTGCGACCACTGTTGCATTGGAAAAGCATTAGATATTACATATTCTGAGTGTATATATGTAGTCTTAGGCACACAGCGTGAAATGCGCATGCGCCATATTTTCATTTGTGATCTTTCCGGCTTTACAATATTTTTTTCCACGTTATCTCATAAACAGCACGATTTTCGAAAAATAGTTAATGAATATTAAATGTGTGATTTTATTTTCTCTATAAAGTTTGTCTGAAACATTTCTCATTCTAAGGTGAAATGAGGGCGATATGATCAAAAACGTAAGTTGCTCTTCACTTAACGTAACCAATATTTGTGTCATATTTTAATAAAACTTGAATTTGCTGGACAGATGTTCGAAAAATAATCATATATCAAATTTCGTAAGAGTCCGTCTCGCGGCAGCCGAGTTGCTCCAGACGGGCGGACGGACGGACTGAAAGACGTGACAAAGCCAACAGTCGCTCTTCGCAATTTTGCGAAGGCGCCTAAAAAGTTCAACTGCACACACTGTTAACATCATACGCAAGACAAATTGAAGTCACTGGACACGATTCTGAACTATTATGTATAGCTTCGGAAACCAGCCCCGTTCGAGTTTTCGCACTGCCATCCCGTGATTTACTCTTGTCTTCCAATTCGTCGTTTACAAGATCGTTTCACCACACACGTACTATGTGTTTTTCTCTCCTTCCTATCCGTGTTACAAGCCCACCCAACTGTAAACTCTTTCGCCTTACTGCCACATTTTTGTATTTCTAGATTATCTATCTACCAATGAGTGGGCCGGGTAGCTCAGTCGGTAGAGCCACTGGCTACGGGCTGGACAGTCCGGGGATCGAATCCCGGTGGGGGGCGAGATTTTCCGCACCTGTCCAGACCGGCCCCGGGGCCCACCAAGCCACCTGTACAATGTGTACCGGGTCTTTCCCGGGGGTAAAGAGCGGTCGGGGCGTCACGCTGACCCCTCACCCCCTTCTAATGCCGTGGTCAAGAAAGAGTAGAACTACATCTCTACTCCCCCTATGGGCCGTACGGCCTGTACAGAGCCTCAGTGCCTGTACAAGGGTGCACTTTACCTTTACTTTTATCTACCAAAGAAGTCACTAACGAAACCTAAAAGCTACAGCATCAAACAAATGAGTGATAAGAAGCAAACAAATAGAAAGGACGTGAAAGAAATCGGTCGTGGCCTACTTTAAGGAAGTATCCCGGTAGTTGTCTGGAGGAACAACGACAACTATGAAAAGCGAGTAGTAGGTAGGCCAGCAGCGATTCGAACGAGGCACCTCCAGAAATGAGATCAGCAGCGTTACACCTTAGGCCGGCAAATAAAATGTGAAAGTCCTATTCAAATAAATGGGAACAACGCTAACAAATGGAAAAGTAATTCATGAAGAAATTAAGAACAGATTGCAGTCAGGGAATGTCTGCTATCATTGGGCGCACCAGCTTTTGTATTCCAGTTTGCTATCCAAATATAAAAAGATCATGATATACAGAATTTTACCTGTTGCTTCGTACGGGAGTGAAACTTAGTCTCTCACACTCAGCGGGGAACGTAGGCTGAGGGTGTTCGATAACAGGGTGCTGAGGAGAATATTTGGGCCTAAGAAGGAAGACGTAACAGAGAGTGGAGAAGACTACGTAACGAGGAGCTTTATGATCTGTACTCCTCATCAAACATTATTCGGGTGATCAGATCAAGAAGAATGAGATGGGCAAGGCATGTGGCATGTATGGGAGACAGGAATGTTTCAAACAGGGTTTTGGTGGTGAAACCTGAGGGAAAGAGACCACTGGGAAGACCCCGGCCTAGATGGGAAGATAATATTAAAATGCATCTTCATGAGGTAGGCTGGGGGCAGGGACTGGATTTATCTGGCTGAGGATAGGGACAAGTGGTGAGCGCTTGTGAATGCATAGTGAACTTAGGGTTTCATAAAATGCGGGCAATTTCTTGACCAGCTGAGGAACTGTTAGCTTCTCAAGAAGAACTGTGTTCCAAGGAGTTATAAATCACAAAGTTCCTTGTCAAGTAATGTAACCAATTTCCTAGTTATTTCGTCCCTGTAAGTTCCATATACTTCCCCCCAAAAATAGTAATTTCTCAGAAAACGTAATTCACTTATTTCCCGTAAAGCAAGGCAAATGTTAGGTAACCGTACGAAATAATGTACAAAATTGCTATCCATAAATGAAACATCTTTAGTGTTTTGCTAAGCTAAAGGAGTGTTAACATCCTTTCACATTCATAATAACAAACGTTTCCCAAATTATTTTCTCCCCTCATTTTGTCGTGGAAAAATTGATTTCAGTCCGTAGATTATGAGGAGCATCTGTTCAATGCAATAAAGCAAAACTATCCGAAGCGCCAATTTGCACCACACCTATCGCGTGCAAAGATAGTCAGTTGCTCAAAATTACACGCGAAATGTAATTTATTTCGAAGCAGTCGTGAGTTATGCGATATTCTGGCTTCATTGATGAAAGAAAGGAAACCCATTACGTCTTTAAAGGCAAGATTCGAGTCCGTAGGGAACACGTTTGTAACCCCACACAGCACCGTCGACGCGTTTGACCCAGTTTCCAGCTTCTCGCTGACGACTCATACTTTCCTTTTTACACATTTGGAACTTTTACGGAAAGGAGGGAGAGGGAATGCGAGAGGGAGAGGGAGAAGGAGAGAGAGAGAGACAGGAAGACCTGTTTTCGACCTTTCATACTTCTTCCCCATTAACCTCCCCCACCCCACCGTTCTTGCGCTTCCGCAAGAGTCAAGATTCATGAGCGGCTGGGGCCCAGCGTCGGTAAGTAACATCCGAGCAAAGCGCCCCGACGCCAGGCGCCGTAAGTGCAGGAACAAGAAACTTTCGCGAACTTGCAGGTCTTAGCACAACACAGCGCAGCTACACACACACACACACACACACACACACACACTCACACACACACACCACACACACACTCACTCACACACACCCACACACACGCGCACACACACACACATACACACACACTCACACACACCCACACCCACGCACGCACACACACACACACGCACACTCACACACACACACACACCACACACACTCACATACACACACACACACACATTACATTTGTGTAATTATAACAATGTTATAGCAAAAACGTAGGCGCTGTTCAAAAATCGCAGAAAGCAGTGTATTGGGTGATGGGATAAAGTGGAAGCAATAAAATAAATATTTTAAGAACAGAGAGAAGGCTTCGAAACGGCGACATGTTCTACTTAACGGTGCATCAATGCAAACTGAGAGGTGTGATTGTGCAGAAATATGTCGAGTAACCTTTGTGCTGACCGCTCGTACATTTATAGGTCCATCGAGGCCCCTAGAGGAAATCAAATAACTATGTGAAAACACAGGTGCCGGTGGCTGTTACGACGTAAGCTGTTAATTCCAGGGATTACGGCTTCATAAAACCGCAGTTGTTACTTAATCGATGGAGCAGCAGACGCACACTAATTTTCACCAGTAGTTATTGGTGATACAAAACACTTTGCTCCCTAAATAATGACTACAGGAGCCGTGTACCTGTACAGTGTGGGTCCAGTCAATTCAGGTAGCTCGATCGCTTCGCGTTCCCTTGCGTAACGTCATCAACTGCAGGGCTAGTCAACTTCAAGCCGCAGGAAGGCCACATAATTCGTTAAGGACTAGCCTGAGGGTTGCACTCTTGCATACATATACCAAAATGAGGGGGGGGGGGGGTTGAACTGACTGCAGGCCGTTATGTACAAACAGTAAGTTACGCTAAACGTAGGTTGAATGAGAAGGCAGTAGGCCTTACTAAATTCGGTAAAACACAAAGAGTGACTGACTTGCTGTGTGCTGTCTTGAACACGATGAGCAAACATTTTCTCTTCCAATAAATTTGCCATACTAAGTTCTGTAGACCTTTCACATTATGTGTGTTTAACTGTATTTCCGAAACTGTTCAAGTGATCGTGGACCGCGTACACATTTTTCGAGGTCCGCATGTTGGCCAGCCCTGATCTAAAGGCTTATTTAAACAATTCGACAGAAGAGAGAGTGAGCTTCAAGATCACCAGATTTAAATCCCCCTTGACTACGAGTTTCTGGTGCTTTGTGGAGCCGCAAGTTTCCGGTTTCAAAACTGCTAGTGTAGCTCACATGCACTAAGGATGGACGACGTCTGACAATCCAGTACAGCAGACACGTTGCGGAAAATTCGAAACAAAATTTCGTCTTGAAAAATGTCTCGAGTTAGGAAGTAGACATACTGATTTTCTAAAACTAATTTTGTAAATAAAATAGATATATATCTCAAATGTGGGCCGGGTAGCTCAGTCGGTATAGCGACTCACTATGGGCTGGACGGTCCGGAATCGAATCTCGGTGAGGACGAGATTTTCCGCCCATCCAGGCCGGCCCTGGGGCCCACCCAAACCCCTGCAAAATCGGTACCGGGTCTTTCCCGGGGGTAAAGTGCGGCCGGGGCGTGGTGCTAACCACTCACCCCCTTCTAGTGCCGCGGTCATGGAAGAGTAGAGCTATACCTCTACCCACCCTCTGGGTCACACCGGGCCTGTAACGGGATCACTTTACCTTTTTACCTTTTTTATGTATCTCAAATGGTTCCACTTTTTTGGACATCCGTATAATAAACACTGTTAAAGCAGATTCTATGGGTTGGTCCCGTATTAGATTGAACACTGTATCAACCACACAGCCCGTGCACTGTAACCCAAGTACTGTTTTCTACAACTGGAACGAGAGAGCCGTGGATTCTGACTTCAATCTGAACATGGATTACTATGTTTTTATCATTCTATCTAGGTACAGACCTTGCATGGGGCTGATTTTCGTCCAAGAAATCCCATGAAATGCATAAAAACAATATCCATAACCCGAAAAGCCTGTGACCCTGGAATATACTGGCATGCAGCGTCACAGACACAGAACGATATAAAAATAGAAAAAAAAAACATGGATAATAGGAACACACTTGTTCTTACAAACAATAAAATATTAGTAACACTCATATAATAAATCAACAAAATTTGTTTTATTCATATCTTGTCTTAAGAACGCGATAATATTTCTCAAAAAGTACCAAAATGTACGGAACTGGGGCTTTTAATCGTCATATTTCGGAGTTCACTTTGTTTGGATCACGTAAGTTGAGTCTGCCGGTCCTACTGGCTACGAAGTCTTAAGGTGTGGGTCTGCGACCTCTTGCTGGGATTGCGGGTTCGAATCCCGCCGGGGAAAAAGGATGTCTGTCTCTTGAGAGTGTTGTATGTTGTCAGGTAGAGATCTCTGCGACGGGTCGAACCCTCGTTAAGAGGAGACCTACCGAGTGTGTGTGTGTGTGTGTGTGTGTGTATGTGTGGATGGTGGGAGGGGGCGTGTGCGTTTGTGTGTCACTAAGTGTGATCAGGTGCAACAATAACCCTCTACACCTACAATGAGTAGGTAGAAAGTGGTCAGACTAAGAAATAAAGCAAGTTGAGTTTTAGAACACGTTTTGTTGTCTGCACCAATCAATTAAAATTCGTCTACAATCATAAATATTTATGTTACTGTGTTAAAAACTAACACGTGATATAAAATTAAAATGGTACGGCTTAAAATGAAAGATAATATAAAGTTTACATTTATATTACTTTTGTGTGAAGTCATATTGTGTTGTACAGTACGGTTTGTCAGTCAAGAACTAGTATTACATAATTTGGAATAACTGGTGCTGTAGAGGACAATTTTGTACGTGAGATTTATTTCTAACTTGTGCCTGCATCAGTGGCTGGTTCTATAAAAGAAGGTGAATATCTGGAATGGGCTTGAGAATTGCTAACACTAGCCGAAACCCGCAGCCATAATCCTTATGAGTAATACATACTATATGACATGTACTGATTAATGAGAGTTGCATAACTAGCCATTTGATGTTTGTGCAACCGGGCATCATTGAAACAATAACATAGACAGCCAACTAGATGCAAAAATAATAATTTTATTAACAATTTCAATCAGCTCAACATGTTTCGGGCGATAATTTCGCCCATCTTCAGGAGCACTAGACTGTGTTTACAGCCTGTGGTATAAAGCACCGACGATGCTGCATCGATGCAGCATCTTCGGTGCATTATACCACAGGCTGTAAACACAGTCTAGTGCTCCTGAAGATGGGCGAAATTATCGCCCGAAACATGTCGAGCTGATTGAAATTGTTAATAAAATTATTATTGTTGTGTCTAGTTGGCTGTTTATATTATTGTATAACTAGCCTTTTGTAGTATTAATAAGCACAGCCTTATGCACAAAAAACAGGACTATAAGAGCAATACTCTTATAACGTAAATGCCTGTACCAAGACACACAACACAAAATAATATCAAAGAATTAAGATTTAAATTCCACGTAAACTTCCCTGACTCTTATCTAATTTAAAATGAAATTGTAGCTGCAAATTATATCCGCAACTCTTCCCCGTTAATGGTGTAAAAGCTACCGTTTCGCAAAATCCGGTAGAGGTTAAAACATGCGGCAAAACTTCCATTATACGAGTTGACACAGTTACTGGCCTACATACACATACGCACATATATTCATGCATACATACATACACACACAGGTTCATGCAAACCCCGAAATTGTTAGAACTCGAGACCCCAGTGTCTCAGCACCGAACACTACAGTCGTCCTATACTGTGTTATCACCTCAGTTCCCTTAGTGCCATACATGAACATCAGTTTACCTCCCACAGGACAATGAATTCTTGACAATGTTTTTAAGTGTCGTATGTCTTCCTGAACGGTATATTATATTGATATCTGTGGCGCTCACACGAATGATTATTTCGATTACGTTATTCCGTATGTGACGCCGTGTAGTCTAGCAGATAATTATAAATATTACTGAGAAACCCGCTCCCTCGATACGAGAGATGGTTGTTACTTATCTACCAGACAACACGGAGTCACTGATGCAGCATGATGACATAACAAGAATGCTTTTTTACTTTAAACAGTTTTTTTCTCGGTTGTTCATTTCTTTCTGCATCTCACGCTTATGTTTAGAATCCACTTTCCTCGCTTTGAAATCATAAAAGCCACCTCTATTTTCCGCACTTTTCAATTCAGCATCTAGAAGTACATTTTCTTATGTATCTGCGCGTTGTATTCCCGTACTGTACACACTCTCTTGTTTTTCTCCGTGCTTCTTGCGGTTTATACACTCCGTCATCATGTCTGCTTTGCTAAGATCTTTACCTCATAGTGCGCAGTTGTCTTCTGAACACATTCTCCTTGTTCCGTACGTTACTGAAGTCATCCCATAAGGATTCGTGAAATCCTAAATGACTCACTGTATCACAGCATTTCTTCAAGCTTCCACCGAAACGCCGAAGAGATTTCCCACTTTAGTTTAATGTTGAGGCTATTATTTTTATTATTATATTGACTTATTTAACGATGCTTTCAAGTAGCCAGATTACATAGCATCAAACGGCACTGAATAATGAATATACAGTCAACCCTCGGTTCACGAACTTAATTCGTTCCTGAAGGTCGTTCGTAAACCGAAATGTTCGTAAACCGAAAATATTTTCCCCATAGAAATTAATGTAAAAATGGATTAATCCGTTCCTGAACCCCAGATGATTGCTTATTTAAACTTTTACAACAGTACTTTGTGCACAAGTTCTTAACACAAAATCAATGGAAACCATTAAATCTATCACAAAAAAGATAAACACAACACTGAGCAGATCAAATATAGACGAAAATTTAATTTAGTTTTACTGTACCTGTATGGAGGAGAGTTGACGGCGTAAGTGGAAGGTGGTGAG
>Ga0131853_10020614_pt1 | contig 11967 bp, 14 predicted proteins | sample TergutLab28metaG_FD_92764 | JGI IMG/M metagenome (GOLD analysis project Ga0131853, IMG submission 92764) | Labiotermes labralis P1 segment gut microbial communities from Petit-Saut dam, French Guiana - Lab288 P1 (version 2) (version 2) | ecosystem: Host-associated > Arthropoda: Insects >...
ATTTATTTTGCCTTTCCCAAATTTAATACGTTTATTTGCAAAAGGCAAAAGTTCTTTAGGGAAAATGTCAGTTTCATGGTTGCCCACAACTAAAATATTAGCATCTTTTTCAGTCATTTCAAAAACTGATTTCACACAGGCTTTGGTAAAAGCCTCCCTTTGATATTTAGGTCTTTTGTTATTAGCAGTAGTAAAGCCATAAAACGTAGCTTCTTCAATGCCATATTCCTGCATCATTTCACAAAGCTGTACTCCTGCATCTATACCATTTTCATAACCTTTGTCTTTTTCTAAACCATTGTCAGCTGCCCATCTTCGATTTCCGTCTGGGATAATACCAATGTGTTTAGGTATCTTTTTAAAATTATTCATATTTTTATTGTTACCAAATATTTTTTTTAAATACGCTTTTGCTAATAGCCTAATGCTTCTAAAAGTTTATATAACCATCTAATTTTTGAGTAAAAGGCAGTTATTTTTACTTATTCTATAGCAAGCATACTTAAATAATGAAGGTAGTCACGATTTTGAATACCGTTTGCTATATTTAATATTGAAATAAGTGTTGACAAGTATAAAAATATTGTATATAATGCTTTTGTATAAGCCTCTAGCAAGCGTTATTCAAAAACTACTCCCCCTTCATTTTTAATTCAGTTTGAGTGTATCGGAAAGAAGTTCAACGGCGAAGTCAGTTTTGCGGAACGTAAAACTACCGCACTAAAAACTTGCTGCAGTAGTTTTTCATTAACGTTTGCTATATTAAAAAAGATGAAAAGGTGATTATTTATGAAAACAAGTATTGTAATCAATTTCAACGGGCAGGGACAGGAAGCCCTCAAAATGTATGCAGAAGTATTTGGATTGGAAAGTCCTAAATTCATAACTTATGGTAGTTTGCCACCAAGCCCTGATTTTGTGATATCCGATGAAGAAAAGGATTATATTTTTCAAGCATCAATCAATATTGGTGGGCTTGATATTATGATACAGGATTTATTAAAGTCCATGCATTCACAGTTTAATAACAGCATCACAATTAGTGTCAGTACACAAAATGAAAGTGATGTGAAAAAATGGTTTGAGGCTATGGAGCATGGTGGACAAATTACCTGCCCAATGCAACCAATGCCGTGGAGCCAATTATATGGGGCGGTAAAAGATAAGTTCGGAACCTCTTGGCAATTCCAACTGATTTAGCAGTATGATGTGTAATATAGAGCAAAGTGGCGGTTACAACATATGTTGTAACCGCCACTTTGCTCTATATTATCTAAACTTGTATCATCAATTTCTCCGATTATAGTTAATCGACTATACTACCTCAAATAAGCTAATGCTACACCTAAAAGTGCCTCGGCACAGTGCAAAATCGCATCTTCATCTATATCAAATTTTGGATGATGATGCGGATATATAGCATTTTTAGCTTCATTTCTCGCTCCAATGAAAAAGAATGCACCTGGGCGTTCTTTTAGATAATATGAAAAATCCTCTCCACCCATTTTTGGTGGTTTTACTTCTATTTTTTTGCTTTGTTTTTCTAATACTTCTTTAAAAAGCGTAGTCTCTGCATCGTGATTTATTACGGCTGGATAGCCTTTTCCATATCTAAGTTTGTATGTTGCACCGAATTTTTCACATTCAGCTTTTAGAATTTGATCCATTTCATTTATTATAATTTCTTGAACTTCTTCAGAATAAGTCCTTACCGTCCCTTCTAAAAGGCAACTATCCGGAATTATGTTGAAAGCTGTCCCAGATATAAACTTACAAATAGAAATCACAGCAGGCTCTAAAGGGTCTACTCTTCTACTAACTATTTGTTGAAAAGATTGCACAATAGAACTTCCAATTATTATAGGATCTATAGTGAGCTGTGGTGTTGCAGCATGTCCACCTTTGCCGTTTATTTCTATAGTGAAATCATCCGCATTAGCCATTACTGGACCATAACCATAACTTGCCATTCCAGTAGGAACATCTGAAGCTACATGAACTCCAAAAATAGCATCTACCCCTTCTAGGCAACCCGCTTTCAACATAGAAATAGCACCACCTGGGCTTAATTCCTCTGCATGTTGGAAAATTAGTCGAATTTCTCCATTAAACTCATCACGATTTTTACTAGCGATATTTGCAATTCCTAAAAGTGCAGCAGTATGTGCATCATGTCCACAAGCGTGCATTACTCCTGGAATTTCAGATCTGTAAGCTACATCTTTTTCATCTTGTATAGGAAGTGCATCAAAATCTGCACGAAGTGCTATTGTTTTTCCCTCTCCACTTCCTTTAATTTTAGCTACAACTCCATTTCCACCGAAATTCGCTTCATGTTCAACTCCTAACTTTGTTAAATACTCAGAAATATATTTAGGTGTGTTTTCTTCTTTGAAAGCAAGTTCTGGATTTTTATGAAAATGTCTTCTAATTTGTATCATCTCTTGTTCGATTTGTTTTAGATGTTCTATCATACAATACCCCCTGAAAAGTTTTCCTATAGCAAACGACAATGAAAAACGTGAATGGCAAATTTTTAATTCAGCGGCTTCAAGCTGAATTAAAAATGAAGGCAATCACGATTTTGAATGTCGCTTGCTATATAATTATAGTCTATTTTAGAAAAAATTTCAAGAGCATTGTTTTAAAAAATTATAAAAAATTGTTTCAATTTGATAGAAGAATTTGCAACAAAAATCAACCTAATAGATGAAGATCATAAAGAAATAATTAGCAGAATGAATGACGTTGTAAAAGCAGGTGAAAAAGGTGATGAGATTCTAATAGAGCGTTCACTTTCTATGCTTTTAGATTTTTGTCTTGTTCGCTTCTCTAACGAGGAAAACTTACTGTTAAAAAGTAGAATAGATTCACAATATAATTTGTAATTTTTATACATTGACTATATTGATTCCATATAGTACAATACTATATGGAGGTAATTGTAATAGACCTCTTGCGAAACAAACAGAAATAGTGTAAAATAGAGAGAATGAAAGCAGAAAAAATAAGAGAATATTCAAATACAAAATTTAGGCGAATAACAGGAGTAAAGCGTTAAACCTTTGAAAAAATGGTAAAAATACTGGAAAAAGCAATGTCCAAAAAGTTGTCTCGTAGAGGGAGAAAACCAACACTTTCAGTAGAAGAAGTGCTTTTAGCTACTCTTGAATATTGGCGTGAATATCGAACATATGCCCATATAGCGGTAAGCTGCGGAATCTATGAGAGCAATATGTATCGTCTGATTAAATGGGTTGAAGATGTTCTAATCAAAGATGGAACATTTTTTTTATCTGGCAAAAAAGCCTTGCTGAAAAGTAATGCTGAATATGAAGTTGTGCAAATCGACGTGACAGAATCACCTGTTGAACGCCCAAAAAGGGGCAAAAATTCTACTATTCGGGCAAGAAAAAACGACACATCCTAAAAACACAAGTGGTAGTGGATAAGAGAACACGCATAGTGATTTGCGCAGCATTTGGAGAAGGCAAATGTCATGATTTTAAACTTTTCAAGGAATCAAGAACGCATATTCATCCAGAAATTTTGGTTGAACTTGATACAGGATACATTGGAATTAAGAAAATCCATGCTAATTCTAGTTTACCAAAAAAAAAGTGAAAATAACCCATTGACCCCTGAGGACAAAGCTAACAACCGAAAAATATCTAGTGAGCGTATAACCAACGAACACACCATTGGTTTTATTAAGCGATTTAAAATCTTAGCAGAGCGTTATCGCAATCGCCGGAAGCGTTTCGGATTAAGGTTCAATCTCATCGCTGGAGTTTGTAATTTTGAGTTGTTATATTAGTTTCGCAAGAGGTCTAGTAATTATGAATACTAATGATAAAATTTCATTTACAGCTAAAAATGATGTTCATGTTAAAGCCAAAAATATTAATGTGGAGGCTACAGAACATATCTTACTAAAGTCTAAAGGTAGCACGGTGGATATGAAAGAAGATATAATTTTGACAGGAAAGGAGATAAAAACAATATAGTATGGATACAATTAAAGAAAGGAGTGGTGATGTCTTATGGCAGTTTTCACCGTAAAAGCTATAGTAGCAGCTGTAGCTTGGGGAGTTAGTAAAATTGGTGCAGGTGGTGCAGCAGTCTCAACTGGTAAAGGAATAGCTATTGCAGGAGGAACTGCGGTAGTAGGAAATGAGATAATGATGGGAGGTCAAGGACCTTTAACACAAGCCATGTTAGGTTTAGTACCGACTTATACAACTTATAATATAGCTGATATAGCATTACAGCTTGATGCTGGCTTGTTAAATGTTAATGATGTATTCCCTCCAGTCTCACAAACTGGAGATATGGCATTGTATGAAATGGATACAGATGTAGGAGACCCAGTTGAAATGATGGCTGCTTTATTTCGGCTTATGGATGTTACTCATGGAATGGCTTTGGCTCAATCATTTCAAGCATTGCGAGTACAGAAGCAAGGAACAATTATTGGTACACCTGCTGTATCACAGCAAGGGACAATAATTGGCACTCCTGCAACACCACAAGAAGGTACAATAATTGGTACGCCTGTAACACCTAGACAAAATGGATTTATCCATACCCCTGCTATACTACAGCAACCTACAATCCTTGACACTCCTGTAACTGTGTTAGAACAATCTAATATTTTAACTTCTGGTATGTCTATTAGAGATTCTTTATTAGATACTGTGGAAAATCCTAAACTTAGAAATGCGATAAATGAAATATATAGACCTGGTGCAACTGTTGGAGATGGAGGTTTGGCGGATGCTGTAAGACATGAACTAGAAACAGGGGAATTAGTAGGAGGGAAATCTCACATAAGAAAAGCAGAAGAAAGAATAGTTAATTTAGAAAACGTTATTAAAAAGCAAAATTTGAATGAAACTGACCTAGATGTTGCTCAAAAACTTCTTGATGAACTTAAAAATGCTTTAGGAGGAAATTAACATGGAAAACAAAAAGTTAAACAGAATGATACCAATACATTTTCCAAATTTGGAATCAACGTATTTTGAAGAGATTAGTTGGCAAGAAGGTGAGAATACTGGTTCACACGTTATTTATGGTGATGTATTAACACCTTATATTGTAGAATGTATTGAAAATAAAAATGAAAATGAAATTAAAAAGATTTTTGATTTCATTGAAGAAATTCTAAGCTTCAATGATAAGTATGCTGAAGAAGTTGTTACTTTAAGTATTTTTGAGAGTATTTTATATCTTTTTGATAATAATAGATATATACTTGATATTATTGGACAAAAATCTGAGGAAATACTAAATGAGCTATATAAATTTTGAGAAAGCTTTAGAATTAGCCAAAAAATGCGAGGGTTATTATATTTCAGGTGGTAGGGATGAGGAATTGATAAGAGAATCAGAAAAATTACTTAATATTAAATTTTCAAAACAGAGTAAAGCTTTCTATAAAAAAGTTGGATATTTATCTTTTTTTGGAGAAGAAATATATGGTATATACCCTTTAAGTAATTCGGGAATTTTAGCTGGTAACTCAGTTGCTTCAACTCTACATGATAGAGAAAAATATAATTTACCTGAGAACTTAGTTGTCGTATATCATTTTGGATTCGATGGTCTTATAGGTTTTTTAGACTATAGTCAATTAAATGAAAATGGTGAACCGCCTGTAGTATTAGGTTTTTATAATGGCGAAAAATGGATTATAGAAGAAAAACTTGCAGAAGATTTAGGAGATTTTATTTTAGAATTAGCAGAAGAGGCATTATCAGAGCAAGAGAATGGACAAAATCAACTATGACAAAGAAAGAAGCACTAAATCATTTTAAAGAAAATTACACAGATAAAGAGGTAGGGATAAATTTTCCGGAGAAGAAGCATTATAGCAAGATGTTATTCCCTTTTGGTCAATGAACTATATCGGAAGAGTCCTGTCCGAAGATTTTTCAATTAAATTTCTAACCGAAGTCCTGTTGCTTGTACCAGAGGAATATCCATGCCGTGAGCCTTTGCAGTATTCAGATGGTGACTACTCATATAAGTGTACCGTCAATGGGAATTTTCATTGGTTTTCGGAATTAGAAGAAATATTCTATAAAAATACTAAAGTGTATGAATTGGTATTCCACGGTGGTGATGTGAAATAAAAAACTTATCACTTCAATAAATGAAGATTAATGACGATTCTTAGGCATATAGTAAACGGAGTTGATTCAGAAATGACTATAAAAAACAAGCTACTGGCTTAAAAACTGGTAGCTTGTCTAAATTGCTTTTGTGAATAATATAGTTTAGAAAATTCTTCAAGGGTATTATTTTGAAACTTTTTAGGAACTTCATCTCTATCTGGAAGCTTTGGCATTTGTTCTTTCGTCAAAAGAAATACTTGACTACTTAAATCTCTTATTTCAAGAAGCTGGTTTATTATTTCTTCTGTAACTTCATCTACTACTACCGTTTGAGTGAAGCCAAAGTAAAGTGTTTTTGTTCCGTTTTGATTTATTTTATTTATAGCGTCTTCTATCGTGCTAGCAGATGCTTTTTTTGCGTCATCTTCAGTTTTAACTGTAAGTGTGCCCTGCTCTATTCCCATACTTATTACAAAGTCCATTTCTGATAGCTCTGTACCACAGCTTAAAAGAAAAATTAGGGGAATTACTATTAATATTCGCTTTGATACTTTTGAAAAAAACAACAAGATTAGAGGAATAATCAACATATACGCTATTCCAAATGTGTAAAAGCTTACGTGTAGCAACCTGTAAACGTCCATTTCTATTAAAAATAATAAAAAGCATATAGTAGAAATAATTATAACATATAGTCCGTGACTACCCTTCTTAAAAACAGATTTCAACATAAGCGAATTAAAAAATAAACAAGCATTTACTATAGAAAAAACTGAAATTATGAAGAAACTCATCATTAGAGCAGCTTGTCTCTGTAAAAATGCACCTGGTACCTCTGTCGTGTTTATCATTTCTATTACTGGCCACTCAAGTGTTTCTATATAATTTCCAAATCTAAGTTGTGTGGTAATAGTAACAAATACCATGACAAAAGTTAAAATAGATATAGCGGGGAGAAGTTTTATTTTGTCGTTTACATATGGTCTAACTAAAAGGAGTAATTCAATTCCTGTAAATGCATAAAGCAAGAAAAAAATATGAGGGTCAAATGATTCATTAAATAGGCTGAAACTTTGTAAGCCGGTTATATCTATACTTGGTATCGCTATTACGTAAATTATTAAAATTGGTAGCAAAACCAAAGGCATAAAGATTTGTGCCATAGCGGCCCTTGCTTCGTAACCTTTAGAGGAACCATAAGCTGATACTAAAATAATTAATGCCGCTACTATCCACATAGGAGTATTTGGCAACATTATGTGCTGTGTTATTTGTAAAAAGATTTTAATAGTTAGCACTGTGTGAATAATTAATCTAAAAACAAAGCCTGCTGTTAATAATAAAGAGATAGGTTTTCCCATTATAATACTTGTGTATTCATAAAAGCTTTTATCTGGGAAAAGGTTTGTTAAGCTTTTTATAATAAATGCACAAAAAAATGCAAAAAGTCCTGTTAATGCTACAAAAATAAAGCTAGAAAAGCCAGCCCGCTCAAATGCAAGACGTGGCAAGATTATAACCCCTGTGCCAAAAATATTAGTTATTAAAAGAATATTAAGCTGTTTATTTGAAATTTTATCATTTTTATACATATTTATAATGTGTACAAAAAAAGATAATTTATTCATTGACTTATGTGTATAAAATTTGTTATACTTTATAAAGAATTCGTATGTTTTAGGGGGTGAAATTATGTCGAAAATCGGAATTGCGCTTGAAGGTGGGGGTGCTAAGGGTGCATACCATGTCGGAGTTTATAAGGCATATTTGGAAAATGGCTATAAATTTGATGGATTCGTTGGAACATCAATTGGTGCAATTAATGCAGCGGCTTTTGCAAGTGCCGATTTTGAAACGACACTTAAGTTGTGGGAAAATATTTCACTAATGCAATTGTTCGATGAGGACGTAGCTGAGGTTCTTGAGTGGGAAACGGCCAAATCTGATGGTCGTTTAGGTGATAGAATTAAGTCGACTATTTCAAAAGTTATTGCTCACAAGGGAATTGATACGACCAAAATTAGAGAATTCATAACACCTTATATTGATGAGGAAAAAATTCGTCAGTTGGGATTAGATGTAGGGCTCGTAACGTATTCGACAACTGACTGGAAGCCGCATGAGATATTTGTGAAGGATGTTCCAGAGGGAAAACTGATTGATTATATAATGGCAAGTACTAGATTACCAGGGTTCAAGGCACAATTTATTGATGATAAGAAATTTATTGATGGTGGCATACATGATAATTGGCCTGTTAATATGCTTATTAACAAAGGATATGATGAAATTATAGCTGTACGCACCAATTCATTTGGTAAAATTAGAAGTTATGATCAAGGTGCAAATGTAACGGTTATAAGGCCTGTTGAACCATTAACAAGCACTCTTGCATTCTCAAGTGATAATAGCGCTAATGATATTAGATTGGGATATCTTGATGGTCTCAAAGCAATTCATAAGTTGCAAGGTCAGTATTATTATTTGAGAAATGTTGATTTGAGAGGCATGCTCCAATGTCTCGTGGTTTTAAACCATGATGAACTAGTCAAGTTAAAACCCTATGATGTGTTAAAAAAATATCCAGGAAATCGCCTGTTGCTTGAATATGCTATTCCAGAGCTTGCTAGACACTTCAAGCTGCCAAAGAAATTCACATACGATGAATTTCTAATCGCTATATTAGAATATACAGCTAATAAAAAAGGCGTTAATAGGTATCAGATTTATGATTTTGACGTATTTCTTGAGTTGCTTAGAGGAGAAGAAAAGCCTATAACACAAGTACGGCTTTTAGATAAAATTATCTTAAGTCCAGAGCGAGAGCTTTTTATTGAACGACTTGTTGATACGTTGCTTGAATATGTATAGCCATTTCACCAACATAATTTTAAAGTGAATTAAAAAATAAACAGCCTTTTGAGATATAATTTTTCTCAAAAGGCTGCGTTAGATTGTTGAACCTAAATTCAATAATCTATTTTTATGCAAATATAGTTATATTATAATAACCTTTATAGTCATATTACTGAAAAACAGTAACAGCCATCGTCTGAAATCATCACGTTTCAAGATGATTTTCAGACGATGACTATTGCGATTTTGAAGTTATATTACTTTATCAGCTGAAATTGAAAATTTATTGACCGCTAACTGATTCTTAGTTAGGAGTTGTTACAACTCCTGAATAAACTCCTATTACAGTCATTCCATTTCCAGTTCCTGATGGACGCATAGATTGAAGATTTAATGTTCCAGTCCACCATCTGTTACTCATAAACTCACGCCAAGGCTGTGTCGACGGTGGTCTTGTTGTTCCTTGAAAAACAACTTCTCTTGTTATAAAAGTTGAGGAATAAGCAGAACGCTGAACTATTTGTATATGAGTTTCTATTTCCATTATTTGCATTTCGCCATTTTCATCTAAAAATCCAAAGCTTTCTGCAGCTTTATATGCACGAAATGGTATTCCATCATATGTAATACCAGTTTTTACAAGAACTCCATCATGAGCATAAAATGGATTTCCTGCTCCTGTATATCCGCTCCAATGATTAATTCCCGCTTCACTAACATAAGTCTCAGAAAAAATAGCAATATCATGACTAGGAATTATTTGGTCATCAGAAATTACTTGATAACCCCAAAGAGCTTGTGAATTAAATGCTCCAAAACTCAAAACTAAAATTAGTAAACCAGTTAAAAATCTTTTCATAAAATAACCTCCTTTGTGTTTATAAAAATTATACAATCTAATAACAAATTCTAGCAATATATGTTCCTTATATTCAATATATAAAATATTAAGAACTAGCAGTCAATAAATTTTCAATTTCAGCCGATGTGGTATCTTATCTAGTTAAAAAAGTTTCTTTTATTTCATCTTTTCATAAAATTAAACCTCCTTCATTTTAAAATAGACATCAAATTTCGTCTCGAAATAATATTTTTTGAAATTTAATTACAACATTTTATATATTCATTATACAACAATTAATTTCTATTGTCAATACTTTTTTGTTTTTTTAAAAAATCACAAAAAATATAAATCGTTTATCTTATATAACAAAGCAAATATTATATTGCCAAATTAATAAAAATATGTTATAATATCGTAAAATGTTTTTCGAGATATATTTAAGGAGACCTTTATGGACGGCATGATAGAAATAAAAAGGATGTCCGAAATAGAAGAAGATATACGAACTAAAATGGCTGAAGTTTTTGCACTTTCCTATTATGACGAGCTTTCTCTCATTTCAAAAGATGTTGAAAAGCTAATAAAAATTTTTAGGGGAGCTTTTATAGCAGAAAAGTTCTATATCGCTTTTATGGATGGAGATCTAGCAGGCTTTCTGGCTTGTAGTGATAACAAAAGTAGAGCAATCAATATTACTGAAAACGATTTAATAGAAGAAATAGGTAAAATTAAAGGCTCTATACTTTTTAAATTTTTAGATAGAGAATTTAATACACCAATAGCCTATACAAATGAAATCTGTTATATAGAATCTGTGGTAACGCATCCCGAAGCCAGGGGTAAAGGCGTGGCTACAAGGCTTATGGAACACGTCATAAAGAAATCTGGCTATGAGGAATTCAGATTGACGGTTAAAGATAACAACAGAAGTGCATTAAGCATATATAAGCGTTTAGGCTTTACGGAATTGGATAGAATAAAAGCAAGCTTTTTCACAAGAAAATATTTCAGATATAAAATTTATATGAGGTATATAAAGAGTGACGAAAATCAAGAAAATATTATCGTATTTAGATGAGCATTATCCGTATGAAGATAAATGTTATTTGAATTATACTCATGATTATGAGCTTCTTTTTGCAACCATTTTAAGTGCCCAATGCACAGATGATAGGGTGAACATAGTTACAAAAACACTTTTTGTGAAATATCCCACTTTGGAAGCGTTTGCAAATGCAAATTTGTCAGAGTTAGAACAAGATGTTTTGCCAACTGGCTTTTACAGAAATAAAGCAAAAAATCTAAAATTTTCAGCACAAATATTGTTGTCTGAATATGCCGGGAATTTACCTAGTGAAGTGGAACTTCTTACAAAACTTCCAGGGGTCGGAAGGAAAACTGCTAATGTTGTCCGTTGCCATATTTTTAAAATTTCTTCTGTAGTTGTGGATACTCATGTCGGTAGGATTTCAAGAAAGTTAGGTTTAACAGCATATGAGGACCCTGTAAAAGTGGAATTTGATTTAATGGAAAAACTCCCAGAAAGCCATTGGATACGATATAACCATCAACTAATAGCACACGGCAGACTAATTTGCAAAGCAAGAAAACCTATGTGCGAAAAATGTTTTATGCAAGAAGTTTGCGAATTTTATAAAAAAACTCAAAAGAAGTTTTATAGTTGATTTAGTTAAAAACTATAGCAAGCAACATAAGGAGAAATATGCAAAATAAAATTGTTATAAAAGGTGCAAAGGAAAATAACCTACAGAACATAGATTTAGAAATACCTAGAGATGCTATGATAGTATTTACAGGGGTTTCAGGAAGTGGAAAAACTTCTTTAGCTTTTGATACAATTTTTGCCGAAGGACAAAGAAGATACATGGAAAGCTTGAGTAGTTATGCTAGACAATTTTTGGGACAGATGGAAAAGCCAGATGTTGAAAGTATCTCTGGACTTTCTCCTGCCATTTCTATAGACCAGAAAACTACTAATCAAAATCCCCGTTCTACCGTCGGAACTGTTACTGAAATATATGATTATTTAAGACTTTTATTTGCCAGAATAGGTATTCCGCATTGCCCTGATTGTGGAAAAGAAATAAGAAAACAAACGATAGATGAAATTGTAGATGCAGTTTTATC
>Ga0131853_10020615_pt1 | contig 11967 bp, 8 predicted proteins | sample TergutLab28metaG_FD_92764 | JGI IMG/M metagenome (GOLD analysis project Ga0131853, IMG submission 92764) | Labiotermes labralis P1 segment gut microbial communities from Petit-Saut dam, French Guiana - Lab288 P1 (version 2) (version 2) | ecosystem: Host-associated > Arthropoda: Insects >...
ATTTGTTTTGCTTCGTCACCAACTGCCATAACTTTTTTTGTTTGTGTGTTTATAGCAACAACTGATGGTTCATTTAAAATAATTCCTTCACCTTTTGAAAAAACAAGTATATTTGCGGTACCTAAGTCTATTCCCAAGTATTGTGTAAACATATTTTTCCCACTCTCATATTATATCTAATCTTTTTATCCAATCAAAACTACGTATATTATCACCTGAAATTTCCAACTATAACCACTCTTAGATATTTTCCTTGCAAAAATTGATTATCACATAAAAACACTTTTTTTTCAATTAACTTTGACATTTTCTTAGGAAGTTTTTATAATGAAAGTAATCATAGAAAAAGGGGTAATTTAACATGGACAATGCAAGATTAAAAAAATACGCAGAGTTGCTGGTTCGTTCCGGTGGCAATGTTCAGCCTGGTCAATTTGTTGTAATTAGCTGTGCTGTTGATACTGCATATTTTGGGCGTTTGGTTCAAGAAGCAGCATATGATGCCGGAGCAAGTGAAGTTAGAATGGATTGGCATGATGAAAAATCAGTAAGAGAAACATTTTTGCGTGGAGCTAATGAAATTTTTGACACATTCCCACAATGGAGAGTTGATAAATTTAAAGAACAAGATGACCGCAAAGCGGTGTATCTCCATATAAGCTCAAGTGACCCTGACAATTTAAAAGGTGTTGACCCGGATAGGCTTCGTCGTACTTCTATGGTTGCAAGTAAAGCAACAAAAGCCCATAGCGAGCTTACAATGAGCAATGCATTGCGCTGGAGTGTTGTTGCAATACCATCGGCAAAATGGGCAACAAAAGTTTTCCCCGGTGTTTCCGAGGAAGAAGCGATTGATAAATTGTGGGCAGCACTCCTTAAAGGTGCAAGAGCTGATGGTGAAGATTTAAGAGGCGACTGGGAAACTCACAGGAAAAACTTTGTTTCACGTGTTAAATACCTAAATGACCAGCAGTTTGCAAAACTTCGTGTAACAACAGGACTTGGTACAGACCTTACAGTTGGTTTAGTTAAAAATCATGTTTGGACTGGCGGTGGTGATGTTGGTCAAGATGGTATACCTTTCTTTCCAAACATTCCTACAGAAGAAATCTTTACCATGCCGCATAAAGATATTGCAGATGGTCGTGTAATTGCTTCTATGCCTCTTTCATATCAAGGTAACTTAATTGAAGGTTTTGAAATGACATTTAAAGATGGCAAAGTTGTTGATTATAAAGCAGAAAAAAACCAAGAAGTGCTAAAAAACATGCTTGAAATGGATGAAGGCTCAGGGAAACTTGGAGAATTTGCAATTGTTGCAAATTCATCGCCAATTGGGCAAATGGGTATACTTTTCTACAATACACTTTTTGATGAAAACGCTTCTGCTCACTTAGCAATTGGCAAGGCTTACCCAAGCAATATGGCTGGCGGTGAAAAGATGAGTGCTGAAGAACGCAAAGAAAAAGGCGGCAATGATTCACTTATTCATGTTGATTTTATGTTTGGTACAAGCGATATGAAAATTGTTGGAATAAGAGAAGATGGCAGTGAAGAAGTATTTTTTGATAACGGTGAATATATAAAGTAAACTAATGAGTAGGTGTTTTTTATGAAATATAAGACAGTCAATCAAATCCGAGATTTATTCTTGGATTTTTTTGTGGATAAAGGGCATACTGTTTTGCCCAGTTTTCCACTTGTACCGCAGGGGGATAATTCTCTGCTTTTGATTAACTCCGGAATGGCACCTATGAAGGCTTTTTTTACAGGTCAGGAAGCTCCTCCTTCAAAGCGTGTGGTAACATGTCAAAAATGTATCCGTACAATTGATATTGATGATGTTGGTAAAGATGCTCGTCATGGTTCATTTTTTGAAATGCTTGGAAACTTTTCTTTTGGAGATTACTTTAAAAAGGAAGCTATTCCTTGGGCATGGGAGTTTTTAACTGAAAAAATGGAAATTCCAATTGAAAAGCTTTTGGTTTCTGTTTATGAGGAAGATGACGAAGCTTATGATATTTGGTTAAACACAATAAAAGTTCCTGCCGAAAAGATTTATCGTTTAGGAAAAAAAGATAATTTTTGGGAGCATGGTGTTGGTCCTTGTGGTCCTTGCACAGAAATTCATTTTGACCGTGGCGAAAAGTACGGATGCAGTGATGAAAACTGCAAAGTGGGTTGTGATTGTGACCGTTTTATGGAAATTTGGAATTTAGTTTTTACCCAATTTGAAAAAAATGAAGACGGTTCTTTTTCGCTGCTTACTTCAACAAATATTGATACAGGTATGGGTCTTGAAAGGCTTGCTATTGTTTTGCAGGAAGCAGATTCTATTTTTGAAATTGATAACATTAAAAGCGTCCGTGATAAGGTTCTTTTAGGTGTAAAAAATAAAACCTCAGAGGCTCTTATTTCTGCAAACATTATTGCAGACCATATTAGAAGTGTTGTTTTTATGGCTTCGGATGGTGTTTTGCCTTCAAATGAAGGTAGGGGATATGTACTAAGACGATTGTTGCGCCGTGCAATTCGTCATGGAAAATCTATTGGGCTAAATGAGTTTGCAGCAGAGATTGCAAATGTTTCAATTGAAGCTTATTGTCATGCATACCCCGGATTAAAAGAGAAGGAAAAACATATTGTTCAAGTAATAAATACCGAGGAAAGTCGTTTTCTTGAAACTCTTGACACAGGCATGAATTTATTACAAAAGCAAATTGATGAGCTGCAAAAAAATAACGAAGTAAAACTTAGTGGTGCTAATGCTTTTAAGTTATATGATACATTTGGTTTCCCACCGGATTTAACTCGTGAAATTTTAGAAGAAAAATCGCTAAAGTTTGACGAAGAAGGCTTCAAAAAAGAAATGGAAAACCAAAAACAACGTGCTCGTGCTGCCAGAGGTGTTTCAACTTACATGGGTGCAGATGAAACTGTTTATCATAAACTTCCTCCAGGATTGCCCACAGAGTTTATTGGTTATGACTTTGATTTAAGTATGAGTTCAGAAATTCTTGCAATAATTGCAGATGGTGAAATTAAAGACGAAGCACATTCTTCCCAGCAAGTTGCTATTGTTTTAAGCAAAACGCCATTTTATGCCGCTTCTGGTGGACAAAAAGGAGATATTGGTTTAATCTCTGTTGGTACTTTGGAAGAAGAAACAATTATTGAAATTACGGACTGTATAAATGTTGCAGGAAATAACACTGTCCATATTGGTGAAGTTAAAAAAGGGCAAATTAAAAAAGGCTTGATTGTAAAAGCTTGTATAAATAGCAGTAACCGAGCCAAAATAAAAACAAACCATTCTGCGACACATATTCTTCAAAGTATGCTTCGTAGTGTGCTTGGCGATCACGTCGAGCAAGCTGGCTCTGATGTTAGTGCTGAAAGGTTACGCTTTGACTTTACTCACACCAGCGGAATGACTCCGAGTGAGCGTGAAGAGGTTGAAAATAGAGTAAATGATATAATTTGGCAAGGTATTAAAGTTGAGGAAGAAACATTAGCTCTTGAAGAAGCAAGGAAAAGAGGTGCAATGGCTCTTTTTGGAGAAAAATACGGTGAAACTGTTCGGATGGTGTCAATTGCCGAAAAAAGCATTGAACTTTGCGGTGGTACTCACGTAAAAAATACTAAAGAAATTGGAATGTTTAGGATTATTTCTGAAAGTGGAATTGCTTCCGGTGTAAGGCGTATAGAAGCGGTAACCGGTCAAACAGCCCTTCAGCTATATAAGGAAGAATCCCGCATTTTAAACCAAATTTCACTATCTTTAAAAGCTAAACCAGAATCTTTGAGCGAAAAAGTTAGGGCTCTGCTTGATGAAAATAAAAACCTTAAAAAAGAAGCTGCAAAAATGTCTGCAACAGTTACAAGCGAAAAACAAGGTGAAATTATTGCAGATTTAATTAATAGTGCAGAGGATATCAAGGGTTTTTACTTGATAGTCAAAAAGCTTGAAAACTATGACACTCACGCACTAAGAACTTTCTCCGATAAGCTTAAATTAGAGGTGAAATCAGGTGTTGTTTTGTTATGCGGAGTAAATAATGAAACAAATACGGCTCAGTTTTTAGCCTTTGCCACGGAAGATGCTGTAAAACAAGGAATACATGCCGGAAACATTGTTAAATCTGCAGCGTCTCTTTGTGGCGGTGGAGGTGGCGGTAGACCAAATCATGCACAAGCAGGCGGAAAAAACATAAACAAAGTAGATGAAGCTTTAAAAACCGCACTAAACGAGATGAAAGGACTTCTTGAATAGTTATTGTAATTAAGCAGTAAAAATAAAGATGTAATAAAATATGAGAGGTGGATTATATGTCTTTTTTAAAAAACATGAAAATCCGAAGTAAAATGTTCCTTGGCTTTTTCCTTATACTAGCTGTAACAGCTTTTATAGCTATCTATGGGGCATTACAAATCAATAATGTAAGTAGAGAGTATACTCATGTAATGAACAATCCCATTGTACGTCGTAGTATTTTAAGGGATATGGAAGTTGCAATGATGGACGCAAGACGTACTATGAACCGTGCTTCTATGCACGCTAGTGATGTTTATGGTGATGGTTTTGATGAAGCTGCAAATGCTGAATTTAGGAATGTTGGTATTACTGCTCAGGAACAAAATGTTATTCGTTTACGTGGTGAACTGACTTCGTCACTTCAAGAATATAGGGCAAACCTTGATGCTGATTATAGGGTTTCGGGTCAAATGAGGATTGAACAGAATCGTCGTCTTGATGGACTGGAAACTGCCATGCTTCATTATATTAATCATTATATTTTGAGTGAAATTATGACAGCAGCCCGTGCAGGTGACACAGAAGCTACAGTGCGTATTACAACAGCAGCCGGTGGTCCTGGCGGAACTGTTCCGCAAATTAATCAGTATTTTACAGAAATTCGTGAAGCCCTAAATCAATCAATGGATAATGCTATGATTCGTTTAGATGATACAAGAAATAATACGCTTATGATGATGATTTTACTTGCGATAGCAGGTATTTTACTTGGTATAGGAATTGCATTGGTAATCTCAAGCATAGTTACAAAACCAATTAAAGAAGTTGCAGAAGTTGTAAGCAATGTATCAAATGGTAACTTTAATATTAACTTTAGAAACGATTTGTCAAAAGATGAAGTTGGTATTATGACACAAGACATTTACAGGCTTGTTAATGTAGTTAGCGACATTATTGAGGATATCAATAAATTTGCTTATGAAGCAAATGATAACGGTGATATTGAGTACCGTATAGACGCTAAAAAATATCGTGGCGGTTACAATGAAATGATTACAAGCCTTAATAATTTTACTGATGGTTTTGTAAAAGATGTTTTAAGCCTTCTTAATGTGCTTAAAAATGTAAACGAAGGTAACTTTAGCGCAACTCTTGAAAAATTGCCTGGTAAAAAAGTAGTCTTAAATCAATCTGTTGATGAGCTTATGGCAAACCTAAATGCTGTAAACCGTGAAATTTCTACAATGGTTCATGCTGCTGCTGACCTTGGTGACTTGCACTTCCAACTTGATGCAAGCAAGTATAAAGGTGGCTGGAATCAAGCTATGGCAGGTCTTAACAAAATTGCCCTTGCAGTTGACGCACCAATTGTAGAAATTCGTGATGTAATGAATTACCTTTCAAAAGGTGATTTCAGCCATAATGTTGAAGGTAATTACACAGGTGACTTTAAACAGATAAAAGAAGCTGTAAATGGCACAATTGAGACTCTTGCAGGCTATATTTCTGAAATTGCAGATTCTTTAACAAGAGTTTCTAGTGGTGATTTAACGCATATCATTAAACGTGAATATGTAGGAAGCTTTAGCGCAATTAAGGAATCACTCAATGATATTTCATCTTCATTAAACAAAACAATGAGTGAAATATCATCTGCGTCAAGTCAAGTTTTATCAGGTGCAAAACAAATTTCTGCTTCTGCAATGGATTTAGCAAATGGTGCAAGCACTCAAGCAAGCAGTGTACAAGAACTTACTGCGTCAGTTGACTTAATCAACCAACAAACTCAACAAAATGCAGCAAGTGCTACTGAAGCTAATGACCTTTCTGTAAAATCAACAGAGAATGCGGAAGAAGGTAATATAGCAATGAAAGAAACTCTTGATGCAATGAACCGTATTAAAGAGTCTTCTGACAGTATTTCAAAAATTATTAAAGGGATTCAAGATATTTCTTTCCAAACCAATCTTCTTGCACTAAATGCTGCTGTTGAGGCAGCACGTGCAGGTGAGCATGGCAGAGGTTTTTCGGTAGTTGCAGAGGAAGTAAGAAGCTTGGCTGCAAGAAGTCAAACAGCTGCAAGTGAAACAACGGAACTTATTTCAAATTCAATTTCAACAGTTGAAACTGGCTCCGACATTGCACAATCAACTGCAAAATCCCTTGACAGAATTGTTGACAATGCCAATAAGGTTTTAGGTATTATTAGTACTATATCATCAGCTTCTAGGGAACAAGCTGATGCAATTAGTCAAGTTAGCATAGGGCTTCAGCAAATTTCTCAGGTTGTTCAGTCAAACTCTGCTGTAAGTGAAGAGACAGCAGCAGCAGCAGAAGAACTCAACTCGCAAGCTGAAATATTACAGCAACTTGTTGGATTCTTTACAGTGTAATTTGTATCATAATAAAAAAGTTTGCTCCGCAAACTTTTCACAACCAGTCGTGAATACCGAAACCGAAGGTGTGGCAGGAAAATGCGAATCAGTTTCCTGCCACATAAAAAAACCGTCCTGCAAAATGGACGGTTTTTTATTAAATTCTTTAGAAGTCTATTGTCAAAACATATTTTTAATTGCATCTTGGTAAATAGTTTTTATGTTATTTCTAAGATGTGGAAGCTGTTCAAGAAGCTGTTTAGCCTGCACGCCCGAATTTATTTCCATGATTTTATACTCGCTCTCAGAGGTTAATGCAACATCAACTGTTGCAAAATTAATATTTATACACGAAGCTGCTTTAATTGCGATATTCTCAATTTTAGCAAGCTTTTTTATTTCATCATCACTTTTTAATTCAAAAGCCTTAGCACCTTGAGAAAGATTATGCTGCCAAGAGTTCCCTTTTTCTTTTCCATAAACAAAGTAACATTTCCCGTCTAAGTAAAATACACGGTACTCTGATACAACTTCATGATAAGGGCTTAGTGCTGCGTCAGGGTTTAACAAAAAAATAGTTTGTATTGCAGTTTCAAGGGCAGAGATTGTATCACAGAAAAAAACATTTTCGCCCTTAGTACCTTGATTAGGTTTTACAACCAACTTCTTGTTATGCTCTAAAAAATAATCACATGCATATTTCCAAAAACCTTTGTCACCAATAAATCCTGAACGTCTTAAGGGATTAAATACCAAAACATGAGGAATTGCAGATATTTTTTTTGTATTTAGTAAGTTGTAACAGGCGGTTTTGTCGCAAGCAATCCTGTCCGCTGCGGCACTGTTTATATCCCAATACGCCCCAAATATATGCCTTTTCATGTTTTCCTTTTCAAGAGATAAAACATAGCCAAAAGAAAGCATATCTAGTTTAATGCCTTCTTCTCTACATATTTCAATTATAAAATCACGCTGACTGTTCATATATACATTCCTTAATCAATTTGCAGTTTTTGCAATCCGGCTTTTGTGATTTACATATTTTCCTTCCATGGCTTATTACTTGTTGGTTATAAGGTATCCAATTTTTTTTTGGCAAAATTTCCATCAAATCAAACTCAATTTTTTCTGGGTTGTCATATGTAGTTAAACCCAACCTTTTACTTACTCTTTTTACATGAGTGTCTACAACAACACTTGGAATTTTGAAAATATGCCCACGAACAACATTTGCTGTTTTTCGCCCTACACCACTTAAAGAGGTTAATGATTCTATTTCCGAAGGAAGCTTTCCATCAAAATCATTTAAAAGTTTTATTGCACTGGTTTTTAAATGGTTTGCTTTTGCTCGATAAAAACCTGTTGTAAAAACTGCCTTTTCTAAGTCCTTAATTTCAGCAAGAGCAAAGGCCTCCAGACTAGGGTAATCTTTAAAAAGCGTTGCTGTAACTATATTTACCCTGTCATCTGTACATTGTGCACTTAGAATGGTTGCAAAAAGTAGTTGCCATGGGGTTTCGTAATTTAAAAAACAAACTCCATCGTATGGATAAAGGTCGTTTAAAATTTTAATAATATTATTTACAGAAGTTTTTGTTTTCATAAGTACATTCCTTTACAAGTAACGTTCGCTATACTTGGCGAATTAATGTTCAAGGAGTATAATAAACAATATCTAAGACATTTACAATAGACTTCTTCTGAAGAAGTCTATTAGAAGAGGTAATTATGCAATATAATTTAGATTTACATTGCCATACAGTTTTAAGCGGTCATGCTTATAGTACATTGGCTGAAAATGCAAATCATGCAAAAAAAGTTGGCTTAACCCATTTTGGTATGGCGGAACATGGGCCGGGTATGCCTGGCGGTGCTCATTTATTCAGTTTTTTAAATAGCCGGATTTTGCCGGAATATATTAGTGGTGTAAGGTTACTCAAAGGTGTCGAAGCTAACATAATGGACGAAAGTGGCAAACTTGACCTTCAAAGTTATGTACTTGAAAAGCTTGATTTTGTTATTGTCTCCTTGCATAGGTGTATAATTAAACCGGCAAGCAAAGAAACAAATACAAAAACTTTAATCAACGCAATGAAGAAAAATAAGTATATGCATATTCTTGGACATCCAGGGGATGCATGTTATGAAATTGATTTGGAAGCTGTTGTAAAAACTGCTGCTGAAACAAAAACCATACTTGAAATAAACAATAGTTCCTTAAATCCTGGTTCATATAGGTGTCAGGGTGAGGATATTTTCATTCAAATGCTTAAAATGTGTAATGAGCTAAATGTTTCGGTAATTGCTGGTTCAGATTCTCATTATCATACAGAAGTAGGGGAACTGTCCCGTGCAAAAGAAGTAATAATTAAATCAGGTATAAAAGAAAGTTTAGTTTTAAACACAAATGTAGATAGCTTACTGGAATTTATAAAAAATAAAAGAGGAAAATAACAGATGACACATTTAAACAGTTTAAACCTTGCCCAGCAGAAGGCAGCAAAGCATACAAAAGGTCCACTCCTTATTTTTGCAGGAGCGGGCTCGGGCAAAACTCGGGTGCTTACATACCGTGTTGCAAATCTGATAAACGAAGGTATTGACCCCTATCATATCCTGGCAATTACTTTTACAAACAAAGCTGCAAAGGAAATGCGTGAGCGTATTACAAACATCACATCCCTTGGCGAGCAAGTTTGGGTGAGTACTTTCCATGCTGCCTGTACAAGAGTCTTGCGTCGTGAAATAGAAACTCTTGGCTATGATAAGGGATTTTCAATTTATGATACTCAAGACACAACTCGTTTGCTAAAGGATTGTATTAAGGAAAAAAATTTAAGTGATACAAATTATCCTCCAAAGCTTTTAGCACAGGTAATAAGTGCTCAAAAAAACGAACTAATTTCACCGGAAGAGTATGAAAGAATTACGGCAGGAAATTTTAGAGAAAGTAATATTGCTGATGTTTATTTGCTATACCAAAAAAGATTAAAAAGCAGTAATGCTCTTGATTTTGATGATATCATTTTTCAAACTGTTGAACTTCTAAAAAACAACGAAGAAATAAGGCAAAAATATCAAAATAGGTTTAGATATGTAATGGTTGACGAGTATCAAGATACAAATCATGCTCAATATGAACTTGTACGATTATTTTCCGGTTATGCAAATAACTTATGTGTTGTTGGTGACGACGACCAAAGTATATATGGTTGGCGTGGTGCAAATATAAGGAATATTTTGCAATTTGAAAAAGATTATCCTGGTACGGAAGTAGTTAAGCTTGAACAAAATTATCGTTCTTCAAAAATAATACTTGAAGCTGCAAATGCGGTTATTTCATTAAACGAGGAACGTGCAGAAAAAAGTCTTTGGACAGAAAACGACCGTGGTAGTCAAATTAGGCTTTATACTGCAATTGACGAGCGTGATGAAGGTGCATTTGTTGCAAGGGTAATAAGCGAAGGTGTAAAAAATGGAGCAAAATACAATGACTTTGCAATTTTATATAGGGCAAATGCACAGTCACGTGGAGTAGAGGATCAGCTCGTTTATGCCGGAATCCCTTATAGAATTTTTGGAGGTACAAGGTTCTACGAGCGTATGGAAGTTAAAGATGTATTGGCGTATTTAAAAGCTATCAACAACCCTGCTGACGATATGGCTTTTTTGCGTATTATAAATGTGCCAAGACGTGGAATAGGGCTTGCTTCTATAAGTAAAATACAATCATATGCGTTTGAAAATGATATTTCATTTTTTGCTGCACTTTTAAAGGCTGAAAGTGTCCCGGGGCTTGGTAAAAAAGCAAGAGATGTAAAAGCTTTTGGTGAGCTGATGGAACAGTTTGCTGATTATACTGCTGATTTATCTGTTGCAGGTCTTATTAAAAAAATTCTTGACGATACAAGCTATTTAGAAGTTTTAAACGATGGAACACCCGAAGCAGAAGACCGTGAAGCAAATATAATGGAACTTTTGGCAAAAGCAAAGGTCTTTGAAAATGAATCAGAGGATACATCACTGGGGAAATTTTTAGAAGATGTAGCCCTTGTTGCTGATATTGATAACTACGAAGAGGAAGCAAATGCAGCCGCATTGCTTACAATGCACAGTGCAAAAGGTTTAGAGTTTGATACCGTTTTTTTGATAGGGTTTGAAGATGAGCTTTTCCCAACTTTACGAAGCATACAAAGCGAAAAGTTGAGTGACAAAGAAGAAGAAAGACGTTTATGTTACGTTGGTTTTACACGTGCAAAAAGAACTCTATATCTTACTCACGCAATAAGCCGCAGAAGATTTGATAAAATTGCTCGCAATAAACCCAGCCGGTTTTTGGATGAAGTACCAGAAAATTTGATTGCAAACGTAAATTCATATGGTCAAGAAAAAGTTACTAAACATTCAAGTGCTACAAAAAACTTTACAATAAAAACAGGCAAACAAGTTTTTAATCCTGAAAATGGTTTTGCCCCAAAAAAGGCACCACCAAGACCAATTCCAAAAGGTGCACCACCTGAATACAAAGTAGGGGATAGTGTAAAATTGGACAAGTATGGGGTAGGTCTTGTTTTAGCAATCGACCCGGCTGGAGCTGATTATGAGGTGACAATCCAATTTGAAACTCATGGACGGAAAAAGTTTATTGCTGCATTTTTGAAGGTAACAATTGTATGAAACTAGAGTTTATTTTGGGTGAACCCGGCACGGGAAAAACTACTAAGATACTTGAAGAAATTAGAGAAAAGCTTGATAACCCTGAAAATGTACCTCTTTATTATTTAGTACCCGAGCAGTTTTCGTTACAATCCGAAAAATTACTTTTAACAAATGATGTAAATGCAGCAACAAGTATACAAGTTTTAAGTTTTAATCGCCTGGCTTACAGGCTTTTTTCTGTGCTTGGAAAACCACAGGGAAAATTTATGGACGACTTAGGTAAGCAAATGCTTGTAAGAAAAGTGCTTTTTGATGTGCAAGAAGACTTGACATACTACAAAAGCATAACAGGGAAGCTTGGATTTGTTGAAGAACTCGTAAACTCAATAACAGAGTTTAATCAGTATATGGTAAGCAAAGATGACTTAATAGACCGCTCGGTTCATTCTTCAAAATCTTTGGAAGCAAAACTAGTTGATATGTCAATCATTCTTGAAAAATACCGTGAAACTACAAGGGGTAAATACCTTCTTGCTGATGATATGTTGGAGCTTTTGTGTGATGCACTTAGTTTAAACGAAGAGATTCCGCTTTTGGATAATGCTTATTTTTGGGTAGATGGTTTTTCCGGTTTTACACCACAAGAAGAAGCTGTGCTTAGTTTAATTTTAAAAAGAG
>Ga0131853_10020616_pt1 | contig 11967 bp, 12 predicted proteins | sample TergutLab28metaG_FD_92764 | JGI IMG/M metagenome (GOLD analysis project Ga0131853, IMG submission 92764) | Labiotermes labralis P1 segment gut microbial communities from Petit-Saut dam, French Guiana - Lab288 P1 (version 2) (version 2) | ecosystem: Host-associated > Arthropoda: Insects >...
GGAAATTGGCAAGGAGGGGAGTCTGCAAAGCAAACGATATCGGCAGGTATAACATTTCTGTTTGCACCTGTTGGAGGTATGATTGCTCAAGGCGGAGGAATTATGGCTAATACACTGGGGGTTATAACTAATTCATTTATGAGCACTGCAACAATGGCTATAGTAACAGGAGGACAAACTCCAGTATCAGTCAGTTTTGGAGTTGCCTCATACGATTTTACGAATAATAGTTGGGGTTATCTCGGAAAAAAAGGAAACGAATGGTATGAAAACTTGGGATATGGACTGGGTGCAATGGCAAATTTGGGCGATATTTTAGCAGGAGCTAATCCGGGAACTGCTACGTTGAGAACAGAAAATGACCCAGAATATGTTTTTAAAGGAAAAACGAGAGATCCTATTGGTCATACCCAGTTATCAGTAGGGGATCAAATTGTAGTCGATTGGGGACCTACCCAAAGGAAAGAAACCTTATTTGGGAGGCTTGAAGCAACAAACTCATATAAACCTGAATTAATGCCAAATCTAAAAGGGGGAAATTTTTGGAATCCGATTGATATTGAAGGAGTAAATATTAACAGAATGATGAAAATTTCAAACCATCTTAACAAAGGCGGCAATTTCAATTTGTTTTATAATAGCTGTGTATCAATGGGCTCAAGAGCATTGAATGCGTCAGGAGTTTTTAATGTAGGTATTCATCCTTATTTATTACATACTCAAATGTATTTACGTTCATTAGGAATTAGACCCTCTCTGTTTTCACATTATTTAATCACACGATAGAATGAGAATTAAAACTTGTATGTTTATAAGTTTGGTATTGATGTTTTTTTCCTGTAGAACAGTAAAAAATAATACCTTTCCTCAAGCAATACAGGAAATAGAGGAAATTTGGATATATGATTATTTTTCTCCGGGAGGATACACTACAGCAGGTGCATACGGGCAGATTATAAGACTTGAAAAACACAATACGCCTAAGTTTAAGTTAGAGCAAAGCGATGTTGATTCTTTATATCGAATATTACAAAATGCATCGCCGTATAAATTCTTTCATAATAAATGGCCAGCCCCTCTCATATTTGCAGAAGTAATTCTAAAAGATGGACAACGATCAATGGTTTTCAGTACTTCTGATATGATAAGTATTGAAATTATTCAGAAAAATTATCGGATAAACGATGAGAACAATAAAAAATGGTTGTTTGAATTTAGAGATAGAATTATAAAAGAGCATTCAACCCAATTACGTAAATTTGATGATTTCCCTAAAGATATTTTAGAAAATATGGATAAAATGGGAATAGATAGTTGTTCGTTATTAAACACGTATGAATCAGATTATTTAAATGTAAAATTTCAGAATAGTCGCAAGGATTTTTATTTTACAAAGAAAAAAATAGGGTTTGTTACATGGAGGGATGGTAATATAGTAAGTAATAAGAGAAGGTATTTTAATGGCGAAAAAGACAGCCTTAATCGTGGTTATAATCCCAATTATGGAACATTATATATTTTTGATGATAACCAAAAAGAAGAATCAGGAGGGTATGATGCTGCAATTGTATATAATAGTGGAATATTAGTGTCAATAAAAGATGTGGTTAAAATACTAAAATGAGAAAAACCATTATGCCTTATGCTACATCAGGGGCAGTAGCAGGTGCTTTTGGAGGTCCCGCAGGCTCATTTGCAGGATTTATGACAGGAATGGGAGTACAGGCATTTGATTGGATTGCAAGAACATACAGTGACATAAGTGTGCGATTAAATAACTGGGCAAGAGATATTCAAACATGGAATCCATATTATTAAAGAAAATGAAAAAAAATGCAGGCAAAGAAAATTCTATCTTCTAAAAAACTCAAAACACTGATTCTTTTCAGTTTGTGTGTAATATTTTATCCGTTTCCCTCTGTCATTTTTGCGCAACCTAAAATTAATAAAATTACTTGGGTAGGAACAGATAATGAATATCTTAAAATATCAAAGAAAACAGCCTCTTTTAACAATGGGAATATTAGGCAATATTTTCATGTAAATCAACATGTTAAAGGAGATTATATTATCCTTTCAAAAATATGCTCCGCAAAAAATAGAAAGGAAGGAAAGAGTGAAGAGCAGAAATATAGCATTATCCGCTTTACAGCGGATACTCTTATTCTCGCTCCTGAAGGCAATGATATTTTGAATCTATGCAAAATGAATGAACAAAAGCAATGTGTTTTTGTGAACAAAAACCGATTTTCACCACAAACGATTCAGTTTATTAGCCTTTATTTTGAAACAAAATTAGGTTTGCATACAAAAATTGCATTGTTTATTGATTCTACGAAGTTATCACAAATTTTCATTTATAATCGTACTTATGAAGAAAAAACAGAGATTAAATCGCCGATAGACCCTAAAACTTACTATCGTCTTATCTCAATTTTGGAGAATTACGATATTGGCAGGTTTCCGGAAGAGTATTTTATGCTTGATGATGATGTGCAATGTTCTAATTCTTTTTTTGAAATAAAATACAATGACCAAATAAAAAGATGCAAAAGTTGTGCTTACTTTCCCTTCAATTATGCCAAGTTAGAAAGTTTTATAAGAAACCATATTGAAGTTAGGGCAGGCTTATCTATTGGAGCGCCAAGAATATACTATTAATTCTTTTTTTAGTTCTGTTTTTCTTCTTGATTTTCTACTGAAAAGGCACAACTATCGCATGAAAAGGCTTTGGTTTCGGCTTTTCTGACCCCTTTTTAGTTTGTCATATTTTTTTAATATTTTTGCCGGTCAGTAATGTAAAATTAATATCCTTAAATGAAACAGTTATTTATTATCCTCTTATCTTTTATTTCAGTTTTTTGCATATCCTGTAATTCAAAAAAAACTGCCAACGATGATATTCTCATTGCAAAAGATGGCTCAAAAAGTAAAAAAGTGGTGATCGAGCAAAATCTTGATAACAGCGCCAAAGTGGTCTATTATTATAAATTGGACAAAGATGGAAATACAACCCAAGAGATTACGCGCGAAGAACATTTTTATTCGGGAGGGAAAAAATATATAGAAGGCAATATCAATAAAGGTGAAAAGAATGAAGAGTGGTTTGCCTATTTTCAAGACGGCTCTACGCAGGTTTCCGCATTTTATGTGAATGGATTGGAACACGGTGAATACAAAGTGTTTAGAGAAAACAGGAAACCTTATTACATCGGTCAATATGATATGGGAATTTGCACAGGAGAGTGGAAATGGTATGATGAAAAAGGGAATATCATTCGAACTGTTATAGCTGAAGGTGACAATTTAGCCTGTAGAAATTGTTCTCGTTGTATCGCAATCAAGCTAAAACAATAAATCGTAAATCTAAAATAAAATATTATGAATTTGCCTTTTGCCGAATCATGGAAAATTAAGATGGTAGAACCCATCAAAAGAAGTACGCGTGAAGAGCGCGAAAAGTGGCTTAAAGAAGCGCATTACAATGTCTTTCAACTGAAAGCGAAATATGTTTATATTGATCTGCTTACCGACTCAGGAACTAATGCCATGAGCGACCGCCAATGGGCTGCTATGATGCTTGGCGATGAAAGCTATGCAGGCGCAAGCTCTTTCTTTAACATGAAAGAAGCTATCAATAAAATTACCGGCTTTCAACATGTAGTGCCGACTCATCAAGGAAGGGCTGCCGAAAATGTGCTTTTCTCTTGTCTTTTGAAAGAGGGCGATGTTGTGCCGGGGAACTCTCATTTTGATACCACCAAAGGACATATTGAGTCACGCAAGGCTATCGCATTTGATTGTACAATTGATGAGGCTAAAGATACGCAGCTGGAACTCCCTTTCAAAGGAAATGTGGATATTGCCAAATTGGAAAAAATCCTTGCGGAAAAGAGTGACATTGTGCCTTTTATTATCGTAACTATTACGAACAATACAGCCGGAGGCCAGCCTGTTTCCATGCAAAATATCAAAGATGTGCATAAAGTTGCAAAAAAATACAATAAATATGTACTTTTTGATTCCGCACGCTTTGCCGAAAATGCCTATTTTATCAAAACGCGCGAAGAAGGCTATCAAAATAAGACCATCAAGGAAATATGTAAAGAGATGTTCTCTTACGCAGACTGTATGACGATGAGTGCAAAAAAAGATGCTATCGTTAATATGGGCGGATTTATTGCTACCAATGTAGAAGAGTGGTACGAAGCAGCTAAGGTAAAAACCATTATTTATGAAGGTTATGTAACGTATGGTGGGATGAACGGAAGGGATATGAATGCTCTTGCAGTCGGATTGGATGAAAATACGGAGTTTGACAATCTGGAAACACGTATTCAACAAGTGGCTTATCTCGCCTCTAAATTGGATGAGTATGGTGTTCCGTATCAAAGACCAGCCGGTGGACATGCGATTTTCATAGATGCAGCGCGTATATTGACACATGTTCCCAAAGAAGAATTTCCCGCACAAACCTTAACAATAGAACTTTATCTTGAAGCAGGTGTCAGAGGATGTGAAATCGGATATCTGCTGGCAGACCGAGATCCTGTGACACGCGAAAACAGATTTAACGGACTTGACCTTTTACGCTTGGCAATTCCTCGTCGCGTTTATACCAATAACCATATAGATTTTATAGCAGCGGCACTTAAAAATGTATTTGACCGCAGGGAAAGCATTACAAGAGGTGTCAAAATTGTTTGGGAAGCCCCTATCATGAGGCATTTTACCGTAAAATTGGAAAGGTTGTAAAACAAAATGATCAAGGTAGGAGCTGTTCTTGTTTCAGATGATTTGATTGATCACTTTTTTTGTTGCGATATTGAAAAATGCAAAGGTGGCTGCTGTCTCGAAGGCGATGCCGGTGCTCCTTTAGATCCTTTGGAAATTAGTGATTTAGAGGATAATTATCCGTTTTTCAAAAAATATATGACTCTGGAAGCCATTGCCAAAGTGGAAACCGATGGACTTTTTAATTATGATGAAATCGGAAATTTTGTAACTCCGCTTTTAGAGAATGAATCGTGCGCTTTTGTTTATTATGAGCACGATGTAGCAAAATGTGCCATTGAGAAATCTTTTTTACAGGGAGAGATTGATTTTCAAAAACCGATCTCGTGCCACCTCTACCCTATCCGAATAAAGCAACTGCCTGATTATGATGCGTTGAATTATCACCGATGGTTTGTCTGTGAATCTGCCTGTAATAAAGGATCTACCGAAAAAATCCCTGTATATCAATTTCTAAAAACACCTCTGATTCGGAAATATGGAGAAAAATGGTTTAAAGAGTTGGAAGAGTGCGAGAGATGCTAGTATTTCACATTTCAACTTATCCTCTTTTCATCCGAAAAAATGTAAGACACGGAAGTATACGACAACTTGTCAGTAAATATCCGGTCTGGCAAAATATTTGCTGCTAATTTATGCGGAGATGATTAAATAATGGCTTCTCAATTTTATTAAAAACTTTAAAATTAACAAGATATGGAAATGATAAATCAAGATGAAATAATGAGTAATCCTGAAATTGAGGAAAAAAATGACCTAAACACTGATGTAAATACTGACAATAATGCAGACAATGAGTATCAAGAATTGAACGATAAATTCATTCGTCTTTTCTCAGAATTTGATAATTATAAAAAAAGAACCTACAAAGAGAGAATAGAACTTATTGCGACAGCCTCCGAGAAAGTAGTAGCCGATATTCTACCTGTGATGGATGATTATGAAAGAGCAATCAAAGCCAACGAAACTGTAGATAACATAACAGTTGTAAAAGAGGGCTTTGAACTGATCTATCAAAAACTACTGCAAATTTTGAAAAGACATAATGTCAACGAAATCGGAACAATAGGGGAAGATTTTAATACTGACCTTCACGAAGCTATTGCCCATCTTCCTGCTCAAAATGAGGATGAAAAAGGAAAAGTGATAGATGTAACCCAAAAAGGCTATAAAATTAAAGATAAAATGATTAGATATGCGAAAGTGGTCGTGGGGGATTGATGTGATTAGTGATTAATGGATGGACTTTGTAAGAAGAAATAGTGGATAGTTAGTGAAAAGTATATTAAATGAAAAAAAAAGATTATTACGAAATTTTAGAGGTAAGCAGAAACGCGTCTGCTGATGAAATCAAAACAGCCTACCGGAAAAAGGCGATGGAGTACCATCCTGATAGGAATCAAGGAAATAAAGAGGCGGAAGAGAAATTTAAAAAAGCAGCGGAAGCTTATGACATCTTGAGTAATCCGTCTAAAAAAGAGCGTTACGATAGATATGGAGATGCCGGAGTAGGCGGCGGTGGCGGATACGGACATGTAGATTTTGATTTGGGAACAATTTTTGAACGTTTTGGTGACCTTTTTAGCGGTGGCTTTAGCAGTGGCGGCTTCTCAGGATTTGAAAACTTCTCTCAACGCACATATAATCAATCAAAAAGAACTCGAAAAGGTTCAAATCTTCGTGTCAAGGTAAAATTAACACTGGAAGAAATAGGCAAAGGAATTGAGAAAAAGATCAAGATCAAAAAATATGTAGCCTGTCCAGATTGTGGAGGCGTTGGCTCTAAATCAAAAATCGCCACGACAAGATGTCCCCATTGTCACGGAACTGGTCATACAGTGCGTGCGGAAAGAACGGCATTTGGTATTTTCCAACAAACTGCACTATGCTCTACGTGTCATGGTTCGGGAGAAATAATCAAAGATCCTTGTCCTAAATGTAAGGGAAACGGAATTGTACAAGGAGAAGAAGTGGTAGCCGTCAATATTCCTGCCGGTGTGGCAGAAGAGATGCAACTTACTGTCAGAGAGAAAGGAAACGCAGCACCTAATGGAGGAATTAACGGAGACCTTTATGTGGTGATTGAAGAAATTCCACATGCACTCTTTGAGCGGAGTGAAAATAACCTCTACCTTAACTATCATATCTCTTTCCCGCAAGCGGCATTAGGTGCTTCTATAGAGATTCCGACACTTGACGGAAAAGCCAAAGTAAAAATACCTGCCGGCACACAAAGCGGACACATCATGAAATTATCGGGAAAAGGATTACCGGATGTGCGTGGAATCGGTTACGGTGATCTTTTCGTATGTGTCAACGTTTGGATTCCGCAACAACTCTCTAAGGAGGAAAAAGTTATTATAGAAAATTTTGAAGGAAAGGAAAATTTTATTCCCAAGCCAGAGAAAAAAGACAATAGTTTTTTCGGACGTTTTCGGAGTTTTTTTAGAGATTAGAAAAAAGAGAGATTTGTATTGTTTTTTCGGGATTATATCCTACGTTATTGCAAGTATTCAAACTGACTTATAAATTTCATTTGTTCATAACTTTCCTTCCTTATTTGAAAAAGTTAGGATTTTTTGTTGCATGTGATATATCATCACTATCTAACAAAAACAAATAGATAAATTATTGTAAATCAATAAAAAATGTTACATATAAAACAAAGCGGGAATAGTCCGTAAATTTATTGTAATCCATCCTAAATAATTTTCATTTCAAACTGTTTTTGTTTAATCTTATTACAATATTTTGTTCACAAATTAGTTTAAAAAAGTGTTGTGAACTCAAAAAGTGTTGATATCTTTGCATGTTTATAATATAGTATGGGTGGTTAAAAGAAAGGTTGTAAAATAAATTTCAGAAAAGCTTACAATTAAACAAAAAAAGTGCCACTACGTCAACTAAAAATTGTACTTTTGCACCCTTTTTTACATTACATTAAATATGAGTATTCTTGAACCGAAAAAAAACAAAGAAATAGGAGTGTACTTCCTCGTGAATATTCTTGCACCAATAGTTTTACCTTGGGTTTCTGTTTTTGCTTTGTGGCTGTTTTTTAAAATTGAAATTGTGAACTTTGGTTTTGAAACGCTTTGGGAAGGAGGAGTTTTTGCGTTTTTGTGTCTATTTGCTTATATAAATTTGGTTCCTGATTTTTTTAAGATACCCAAAACCAAACGTAAAGATTCTTTTTCAATTATATTTGGTTTTGCCTTGTTTATAATAGGTATTGCCAGTATTTTATTCTTTATGAGTTTCTTATTGAGATTTTTACCAATATCAAATACGGATGGGATAAAATCGTTTTCTGAAAATTTTTATATATTTAATATAATTATGACAGTAGGTGTTTTTGTATCAATTGTTTTTAAAGGATATATAGTGCGACTGAAAACAGTAAAACAGAGAAGAGAAATAAATTTTAAAAAATTAGATAAAAATTAAAAAATAAAACAACATGAGCACAATTGTTTTGGTAGTAATGCTATTCTTAACTGTAGCAAGTTTTTGGATTGTTTTTAAGGGGAAAAAAGAACCAAGTATTATAGAATATCGTTCGTATAACTCATCTTTCAATAAATTACTTGATGGAAGGTACAAAAATACAGGTCATCCACTTCAACCTGAAGAATACCTTAAAAGAGCAGATAATGTTTTAAAAGAGTTAAACCTTGTAGATAATAGCAGTAAATTTACAGACGAGCAATCTCTTAAAACGGATAATATAAAAAACAATATTATAAATGCTCGGACATATAATCACTCTTTCAATGGAGTACTTAACGAAAGGTATGAAAATGATGGAAATACGATTAAGTACGGGGATTTTTTTAACAAGGCAGATTATATTTTAAATCATTTTTAAAAAATGAAATATGAATATTAATAAAACAGATTCTTTTTCGCAAAAAAATAATACCATTTCGGAACAAATACAAATAAATGACAAATTATATCTCATCTCTGAATTTGTACAAGAAATAGACAAACTTGACGAAGAGGTTTTTAATGCAAAATGTGAGATTAGGGAAAAAGAAAACGAACTAAATGTTAAAAAAACATTTTTAAGAGAAGAACTTCTAAAGCAGATATTTGACAAATTTATCTTGCAAAAAACTGAAACGGTACGAAAAGCAGTATATTTGAATATGGGATTGTTGCGTTTTGTTGTTAAATCTTACTTTGATGATATTTACCGATATAAAGACTACAGTGGTACTAAATTAGCAAACCAGCATAAGCAAGCGGCATACACAATAAAGTGGATTGTAAAATTTAAACCAATTCAAATAAAAGAAGAATATGATAATGAAGATTTGGATAATGTAATTATGGATATAAACTTAATTTTTGCTTTGGTATGCGGGTTTTCTTTCCTTTCTGAAAAAAGTATAACTTTAATTGCTAAAGAAAAAGAAAGGAAAGAAAAGAAAAGCCAAAGTTTTTACGATAAATTACTATATACTTTACGTTATCGTCCATTCTCTGGAAAGCAGCTTATTTCCATATTCGAAGCTCTTGAGTTAAGTGCTAATTTTTCCGGTACACCTACTTCCGACAATTAATCAATATAGCAAAATAAATTATAGTCTCCTTATAACTGTCTGACTTCGTGAATTTTTCAAAAATCCTCTATCTTATAATCTGGTTTCTTAAGATAAAATGGCTAAGAAAAAGGGAACCCCTTCAATCTGTCATTTTTATTTCCAATCTATGTAATCTTTGTTGTAAACATTGTCATGTAATTGAGTCTATAAACCCTGTAATGAGGAGTTTAGAAGATATCAAAACTGATCTTTTGTATTGTTACCAACAGGGTTCCCGCTTCGTAGATTTTGAAGGTGGAGAGCCTTTGTTATGGAGAGATGGAGAAAAAGGGATCAACGATCTAATTGATTTAGCCAAAGATATCGGGTTTTTTTCTACCACAATAACCACAAATGCGCAATTTCCTTTTGACCATTGCAAGGCAGATTCTATATGGGTCAGTATGGATGGGCTATGCAGATTTCATGATATGCTTCGAGGGGAAGGCTCTTTTGAAAAAATGGAAGAAAATATCAAAAAAACAGACCATCCTGCTTTGAATATCAATATGGTAATTAACGTTCATAACTACGTAGATGTGAAAGATGTCATTCAATATGTAGAATCATCTCCGTATCTCAAAAAAATAGCACTCAACTTCCATACACCTTACTCGACAGAAATGGAAGACCTTTTTCTTCCCTGGAAAAAAAGAGAGGAAACAATAGATTTGATTATTCGGATGAAAAAGAAAGGATACCCTGTCATGAATTCTATTTCAGGATTGAAAGCAATGAAAAAGAATAATTTTCCAAAACATTGCTGGATAACCAATTTTATTCTTGCTGACGGAACACGTCTGACTGAGTGCCCCGGAAAAAACGCGGGTATCTGTGACCGGTGTGGACTGTGCATGGCAGGGGAAATGTACAGTGTTTTTACTTTCAAACCGGATACTGCTTTAGCAGGGTTAAAGGTAAGAATGTAGCATTTTTCTCTTTGTGATAAAACAACAACAAATAATATCAAACAGTTAAATGTTGATAATTAATATGTTATAGTGTTTTCTTAGAGCCACTAATTAGAAACAATCTTAAATTCTGTTCTGCGGTTAATCGCTCGTCCTTCTTCTGTATCATTATCCGCAATAGGGGCACTCTTTCCATAACCTTTAAAAGATAAACGCGAAATATCTACTCCTTTCGTAATCAGATAATCATAGACAGCTTTTGCTCTACCAAGAGAGAGTTTGTTGTTATACTCATCAGAACCAATATTATCTGTATGTCCTCCCACCTCTATTTGGATATTTCTATTATTTTCCAAATAGTCAACCAAACGATCAAGCTCTGTGTATGACTCTTTTTTCAACTGATCATTTCCAAAATCGAAGAAAATATTGCGTAAAATAAAAGTTGTTCCGATGTCAGCTTTTTCAAGGCGAATATTTTTCAGGAACGGCTCTAAATCGGAATAGGCTTTTTCAAGTTGAAAGTTTTCCGAGTAGAACGGATAATCGGGATGGGTTACATTGAGGAGAATATTGGTTCCTGTAAGAATACAGGCAAGGAAATCGCCGGTAACGGGATCAGAGAAGGTTGAAGTTACTACTTTATCTTGGTTCAAATCAATCATTTCAATAATAGCCTCCAGCGGCTGATGCGTAACGGCATCCTGCACTTTTCCTTTGATATAAGTAACCGGAGTAGGGCGAAGTTGTTCGTCCAAAATGAAGTAGTAGAGATCCATTCCGCCGTAACCGCCTTCTTTATCGGAAGCAAAGTAAGCAATAGTTCCCGATGCGTTAATCAAGATATTGATTTCGTCTGCTTGCGTATTAATAGGATACCCAAGATTTACAGGCTCTGACCATGTATTATCGTCAATGAAAACAGCATAATAGAGGTCTTTTCCACCCATTCCGGGGCGTCCGTCCGAAGCGAAATAGAGAGTTCGACCATCGGGATGAATAAAAGGGGCGGTATCATCTTTTCTCGTGTTAATAGTAGGTCCCAAATTCACAGGTTTGCTAAAAACGCCTTCTTCCAACATCTCTGTCTTCCAAAGATCTATACCTCCATATCCGCCGGGACGATTAGAAGCAAAATAGATTGTCTTGCCATCAGGTCCAATTGAGGGCTGAGATTCCCAAAAACTGGAATTAACAACAGCACCCATATTCCGTGGTCTGCCCCAACGATTCCCTATTCTTTTTGACCAATAGAGATCACAACTGCCATAACCAAAATCGGTATTACACATTGTATAAAAGAGATAACGACCATCGGGAGAAATTGCCTGCGCTCCTTCATTGTAGCCTGTATTGACAGGATTTGCAATCGGATAGCGAGGTTGCCAGACACCATCTTTTTTATGACTGACATAAAGATCTTCTTCTGTCTGACAAAAAGCACAAATGGTTTTCTCGGTACGAGGAGAACGAACGGTAAAAATAAACTCCATTTCGTCAGCGGTTAAGGCTGCCAAATATTCATCCCACTCGGAATTGATATTAGGCCCCATGTTGATCGGATTAAAAAGCACAGGTTTTTTTATGGCTTCAATAGCAAACTGACAAATTTCAATTCCTCTTTCAAGTTCTTGCAACAACCCTTGATCCCAGATTCCTCCTATTTCCAGACA
>Ga0131853_10020617_pt1 | contig 11967 bp, 9 predicted proteins | sample TergutLab28metaG_FD_92764 | JGI IMG/M metagenome (GOLD analysis project Ga0131853, IMG submission 92764) | Labiotermes labralis P1 segment gut microbial communities from Petit-Saut dam, French Guiana - Lab288 P1 (version 2) (version 2) | ecosystem: Host-associated > Arthropoda: Insects >...
AGAACATAGTAAAGGAAATAAAACAGTACCAGAAAAAGTGGCTACAACATGTACAGAGGATGGACACAAACAGACTACCAAAACAAGCACTACAATATAAACCAAAAGGACGAAGGAACATAGTACAACCAAGGAAGAGATGGAGGGACCAGTTTCATCTTGACGATCAAGGAACAGGAAACACGCCTAACCCTTCAGGAACATGATGATGATGAATTTTCAGTTTAACGTGACATGGCATAGATGATATGCGATAATTTTCAGTTCAATGTGATTTGGCATAGATGATAGCTGGTCAAATGTCTTGTGGTGGAGGTTAGCAGGAAGTGACGTCAATGTCACGCCAACAGACACGTGTGTGGATTATGTTGGTGATACAATTATGGGGCTGATGTAGTTCCCCCTTCAATTGCATTGGCTTTTGTTACCAAAATGAGTGAGAAATGTAGATCTACATCATCTAGCACAATCCAAGTGAAACAATGGTGAAAGACTGTCAGTACTAAAAGGAAATTAGACGTAATAAGCCAAACTGAAAAGGGCTGAATGAATTGTTGACATATTTGGCAAAGTTAGATCCACTCATTTCAGCATACATACAATTCGTGATAATATTGATACAATTACAGAAAGTATGAAGTAAGGAAAAGTGTTTGTGTATCAAGACTACCACAATACTATCAGAATAAACTGTACCAAAACTATGGATGTGAGTCTCTTACATATATTTACAGAAACATGTACATACTGTATACACAGTAGATATATATATATACTCTACGGGTCCATATGTCCTCTAGTGGTATAGTGATACACTATAAAGGATAAGGATGTCAATCCCCTACCCCCACAAAATACCGTTTTCAACGGAAATTTTGTGATCGAGCTGCGTGACTTCTTCAGGAATGTAAATCGGGTGTAAAACGAGACCTGCCTGTATACTGTATTCACCTGGATATAAGGTGGGAACTTTTACTACATCATCACCAACACCACCACCACCACCACCACCACCACCTGAAATATGCAGGGAGAAAGGGGGTACCTTGTAATCTTTCACAAAGTTAAATGTGTTCTGTATAAGTTTTTCCTAAAAACTTACCACTGTGAATCTGGACTGTCTTATTTGCAGGGTCATCTTATATTCAGGTAAATATAGTACATAAAACTACCACCAGAACTAAATCTTTGGGTAAGTGTGTCAAAAAGTTACACTGGGAAACAAAATTACTGTACAAGTAAAAATACTTAGGATACATTATTTCAGGTGACCAAAGGTAATAAATTTACAATCCTGCAACAAAGTGAATGCCATTATTAACAGAAATGTCAGCAAATCAGTGTTATTGGAAACAAAAATAATACATAGTAAAATCAGCTCTGAAATGTGGTTGTGACGTTTGGGTACCTAACAAAAAAGAAATGACAGCATGGAAGCAAGGCTAGTGCAGTTTCAATGACCTTTACTGAAAACCAGCAGATTATAACCAACAAAACATTTACATCAGAAACAATCGTTTCCAATGTCAGCCATGAAAGTAAAGATTGCTAAAACAATTAGCCACCACACATACGCAGCAAGGATACATACACAATACCAAAGCATGAACTGGAACATAAAATAAACTGGGCAAAGAGATGAGATGTTGTAGAGACCAACTATACCTAGATGCAGGAACAGCAAGTTAAATGTAATACTGACTATTTTGTGCTGGTGGTGGTATTTTTATTGGTATGTGGAAAAGTTTAGCTTTTGCTTTAGCTTTAGCTTTTGTACAGCCACATATTTTAGTTATGGGATTAAACTGCCTTCTTTGTAAAATGGGGCAAAACAAAAAGCCAACTGTAATAAACAATAAATTAAAACTTATCTGAAGATTTAAGAATTTAAAAAAGATCCAACAGGAGATTTACAACAGTCATGAAATGAAGTAATATTCCATTCATGACTATCATAATTTAAATACAAAGTTTATTATCTTTGTCCTTGTCACAGATACATTCTAGAAGCACAGACCTGTGTTATTACTGAAAAGGTGAAATGCATGAGAATCACCCTTACCCTGGAAGTTATATGAACTTGGCTACCACACAATGTGTAGATCTATCCTGAGATTGCTTGGCCTAAACAGCTTTATCTGAACTGGAAAAGGGCTAGGGGTCTACAGCAGAAATGCAAAAGTGGCCAAGTACTTGAGAAACTACTCCATATCTAATATATATTTGCAAGGATTTAATAACAGTTTTGGGGGCAAAACATGAATCCACTGTGCAATGCATATTCTGTCTGCTGAGGTCTACTGAACCAAGTCTGAAATGAAAACAGCTCTGTTTAAAAAAAATCACCACACAGCCATTAACCCTTCATGGCCGAAAGACCACTTCAGTTGACATGTGAAGAAGTGAGAAAACCAAACGTCCCCAAAAATAGTTGAACAAGAACATGCAAAATACTGGGCGGACATTTAAATCCTGGGTGTTTTGCAGTTCGCAGTGCACACTTAATTCCAGCACCAAAGGTTAAGTGGGTGCATGACATACTTCAGTTCAAGTAATAATTTCCTACGGGCAGTGTTCCCAGCCACAACTTTTACATTATTTATATGACCGAAGTTTCTACTTTTTGTGAAGGTAAGAAATCACAAGTGTTTTCATTTTCACCAGTCTTCTATTCCTCCCATTACCATTATTTGCTGTTAGCTCATTTCCCAAAGCCATATAGACAAATAGTAAAGTATGCTACATCCCAGCCAGTGTTGAGAAATAGAAAACTTTTGTTTTTATTGCAATGTAACAAACTAAACAACCCTTTACTTTTCAGTGAAACAACTTACAAGATTAATTCCTTATTACATGCTCTGGCAGACTGCAGTACAAAACCAGATGGGCACTTACTGTCACAAAAATAAACATTATCTCTCCCCTTAAAGTATTTCTGCATGTTGTTAGCTGTCTGCTAGTTTTGCTTCTGCCACACCTGATAGAACACCCAGTCTTCCATAAAGGATGGCACAAAAGCATGGGCTCTGGTGAATTCCACAGGAACAAACAATTTTTGTAACTGCTCTTCGAACATGCTTAGAGATGCTGGACAAGATGCTCCATTGCCCTGGTAATTAACAAGTAAAAATCGTGTATCAGTTCTTTAATAACCAGTGCCAAAAATATCTGAATATGTTCACATATGTGAATATATTCAGATATAAAGATTTGGAAAAAAGCAACCTTCCCTACTTCATGGCACCATCAGGCATTGCCTAGAGGGAATCATGATCCATCTGAGGGAACAATCACAATCATGGAAAATGCTGGTCAGTATAGTTGGTAACATGGCCCAGATTTGAATTGGGAACCCCCAAATACAATACTGGATCATCTTCAATATACAATCTGCCAAAAATAAATATTCATGTCAGATCCTCTTCAATAAGAAATGTTAAGATTAACATTCCCCATTTTACAGTTTATTGACCTTGGCCATGTCAGCCTTGTCATTGTGAAGGGGGCCTTTTGAATAACCCATAAGGCAGACAGTAGAATCAGGCACCCACAGCTTAATATAAAATGTGAACCACCTGAAAACCTGGTATTCCTCATATTCTTGACGATTTACCTCTGCCATGTGTAAGGGAAAGAATACACAAATATCTGCATTAAATCTCTTTTATGTCCCCAAATAAATTTACAAAGTGCAATAACCATATTACTTGGAAAGACCTGCAGGAAGGAGAATGGTAAGATAACCTAATATATATTAATATATTCTCACTGCAGTACACCATTTACCACTTACAGCAAGAATAGAAGGGCACACTTCTATCTGAATATTAAAACATGTTCTTTATGCATTGTGATGGATTACTGCATCCTGCTGCACTGACAACATCAGTGTAAATATTTCATTACACAACTTTGCAGTATGATATATACAGATTATCCAGAATACAGTCAGCCACCATCAAGTGTTATAAGAACAGTTATGTTCATGCTTTACAACAGTGAAGCTTTACTCATTATCAAAACAGTGTATTGAAAATTAAACACAAAGTGTGTTGGAGCAATGAAATCATATGCAGACATTTATGCAGTTGCTAGGAAACCATGTGGAGAGATATCCAATCACTTGACTGTACAGCCATTGTGATGATACAATGTACAAAACATGGAACATATGCCCAATTCTTGAAGACATTGATGTGAACAAAGTAAGTGAAAAAGACTAAACCTTATACTATACATTATGGTGGTGTTGTGTGATGAGTAGTTAGCAAGAGTGCTAGTTGTTGTACAAGTGCTCCTTATAATATGCTTGGTATATCACCAAAAAATGGAAGCATACTGACAACTATTGGTCACATTACACACAAACGTGAACATTAAATGTAAGTGATGACCATGAAAAAACATTGGGTATAAAGCCACCACCAATGGTGTATTTATGTTGTGTACAACAGTAGTAAGCAGTGTGTTTGCCTAAGGTGTCATCTACTGGGGCGTGATTCCCCATGAGACAGTTTCTTTTATCACACCTTTGAAGGCATCGTGATCCATAAAATTTCCTTTATTATTTTAACTGTCTGCATTTTTCTATTTTCTTTCTTGTTTCAGTCACATTTGAGAATTACAGGAGTGTGACAGAGGTTTCAAATGCACCAATATTTTAAACGATCAGGCTCTAGAGTTAACAAGTTTGCAGTATGCAGGATGGTACTAACAGTAAATAAATAAACAAGTGTGACGAACTACAAACCTGGAGCCAAAATGAAGAGGTTCAATTGCTTGGGCCGTTCATGAGTACTTGTATTAAAAATTTTGAACTTGTGTTGACACAAAGTCAGTGAGAACAGAAAATACACTTTCACTGAAATTCATATTAATAGGTCAAATGATTCATGTGACAGGAACAAGCTGCAATTTGCTCACAAGTTTCCATAACAATGTTTGGGTTTGGCTGATGTCATGGTACCTACCTACAGTTCAATACATACATCTTACAAAGAATATCAGGTGTAGGACAACAGATGTCACCTGAAACCACGCTTACTGCTCCTCAATGCTTGTTACCACAAGAACACAATAATGAAAGACTGTATTTATGGTGGAGGCAAGTGGGAATTTCCATGTACTGGCATGTGAGCTTGTTGTTTGCAACAAAAAAATCAGTTTAAAGGTACATGTGGCAACTCTTCTCTCAAAATAATGGTGACAGTAAAATGTAATTTCCACCCACTCTAACATACAAATGCCTGCTTTATGCAAAACTTGGCATCTGTTCTCTGTGATAAACAAATGTAAGTAGTATTCACCATGCTTACATGTGTCATGTATTTTCCTTGTGGCTTTAAAACTGCCATCGCGGAGTTGAGGATGAGTCTTATAAAGTCCCACACCTCTCCCTGAGGAGATGCTGAAAGAGGAATGTCAGTCAAGTCCCCAAATACATAATCAAACTTCCGACCTTCTGCAATGAACTGGTTTAATATTTCTACACAGTCACCAACAACAATCTGAAAAGAGACAAAGAAATACACTTACACTACTGTAATCCCATGATTTACAAAAAGTGACAACATGGGTTAAAGTGTAATTGCTACTGGATTATTAGAGGAGTTGTTTATATAAACATGCTGTCAGTAGCTCACACTATGTAGTGTTCAAGGATAGGCTGATTTGGTGAATTTGAAAGGCTATGAAAGAAAGTTATCTGTGGCTCAGCATGACAAAAACCTAAGCCAGGACATCCAATCTTAGGCCAAGATCTACTGAAGACATACTGAATATAAAACTGGAATGACGCCACCAGATGACACATTCAGTGAAGTGGAAACAACTTGTGGTACATTGCAGTATATAAACTTGGTATTCACATACACAGACTGTGGAAACACAATAATGGGAAACTGAAGTCAGTACAGCCAATCGGCAGGTCTAAAATAAAATGTGGGGTTGTGGGGGGGGAGAATCATTACTGCATCAACATTCATTCAATGATAATGATCATCAATACACTACTCATGTTGAATATTAAACAGAACACAAACTACTCTGGTTGTGAAAGCATTTGCTTACAGTATAATTACATGCACTTGATATATAATTCTCAATATAAGTTATTTAAAAAATCAGTAAAAATAATTACCTCGTAATTATCACCCTTTAATTTGTCTAAACAATCTCCACAACAACTTCGAAGATGCTGGCTGCAGGCTTTCATCACCAGCTCATCAATCTAAATGAACAAATTGTAAATACAGCATACTTCAGTATAAATTCTATTATCATAATGCATAGCACAGGATGTTCACACACTGTTTACACCATAAGATTAGGATTACTATCCTTCTTTACTCTTTAAAGCAATCCAAAATATACACTATTCTATAATACTGCAACTCAAGCAGTATATAAATCTTCTACAACTTCAAAAATAAAAAGATGAACTTGTAAATGAATGTCCACTAAAGTTTAGGTCTTCTGAAATGTGATGCTGTGTAACATTAGGTGAATGATACTTGATTGTTCACAGGCACTACATTCCTCGGGAATTCTGGGAACTGCTCACCCAACAACAGAGTCACATACCAAAAGACCTCAATTCTCAGCCATGCCACTGTCAGAACCTCAAATCTCTCAACTGCTAGCTAGGGAAATATGAAGGTTCAACATGGCTAATACTGAAACCTGCCAAATGCACATTACTCTGAGACAGTTCCATCCGTCTCCAACTTCCCAATATATTTCTGTAATGTGAATCACAGCACTATCCATATCCATATGGCTATGTGGATTTTTCATCAATGAGTGACAATGTGAAAACTATAAATCAAAATGCAGAAGATATTCATCAAAAGAAAATTGGTCTTGGTGTAAATGCAAAGAAAACTAAGTGTAAGATCCTGTCTCATCAACAGTATGTGGGACAAAATTACAGGTGCTGAGGAAGATATTTGGGCCTATGAAGGAGGAAGTAATAAGATGCTGAAGACAACGCATAATGAGTACTTCCAAGACTTGTACTCCTCAGCAAATATGTTGAGTGATAAAATCATGGCATATGAGCTGGATAGGGTATGTGGTATGCATGAAGGAGAAGAAAAATGCATACAGGCTTTTGGTGAGGAACCCTAAAACAATGAGATCATTGGAAGATCCATGTGTAGATAGCAGGGTAACATTAAAATTGATCTTACACGCAGGAGGGGATGGCATGGACAAGACTCATCTGCCGCAGAATAGGAAAAAGTGGTAGACTCTTCTGAACACGTTAATAAACCATCAGGTTCCATACAAGGCAGGAATTTCTTGAATAGCTGAGTATCTACTGGCTTCTCAAGAAGGACTCTGCTCCATGGAGTTGGGTATCATCCATCCACCTCTTCCTTGGACTCCACAGTGACTGCCTTCATTGCAGTTCCTTCACACACCTTCTGAACACATTACACATATTCCCAACCAAGTGATATAACCTGACAATACTACATGACCCATACAAATGTTTTTACACAAAACCTGGCAGGCCAGATACATACGGAATCCATATCATGTTTCATGTTGTTTTTGTAAATGCTGCTACCCTACTAGTATGGGAGTAAAATCCATACTATCAGCCATACTTGGACACCTTACACAATTCAATTCCTCTGACATACAATATCATTCATCCGAAACACTTCTGTTTCTGGCAATTATAACTCACATGGGACAAGTATGACACATAGGGCAGCACTTCAACTTACTGGTTCATGAACAAAACTTTCTAGTAACTTCTTTAATATTCCTTGATTTCTCCATTTTAAACCTATGACAATGTGACAATAAGGACCCTAACTATGAGGCTATGGAAAGTAAGACACATGTTTGCACAATGATGATACATGTTCAAATTATTATGCCTTTCTCACACATCTGGCTGTGAACAAAATAATAGCATTTTTCAATGGAAGAATAATTTTGCACACATTCCCGATAAATAAGAACATTTTGGATGAAAGATTTGCAAATTATGTGATATGTCTGACTGTACATATCATATGGACATTTACATAGGGAAGGGCAAAACAGGACAAGTGTAACCACAACCACCAACACACGCAGCTGTAATATATGTAGCACTAACTACCACAAAACAAACTTCGGAAATAAGGTTCTATTTGATCTAAAATTAGAAATGACTTCAAAGCAGCGATCTGAAGAAATAAACAGGATATACACCTAATGACAAATAGGCATGCACCGGCAGCAAATGACATCTTCAGTGACAAGAACAGAAATGTTACTTACTTACTCCTATAGAACAGAGACCTTCTTCAGAAGCTATCCAGTTCTCAGTTCATCGAGAAATTCCCGCCACTTTATGGAACCCAAAGGTTCATTACTGCATTTACTAGTGCCCACTCCCTGTCCCTATCCTAAGCCAGATCAAACAAGCCCATGCCTCCCCATCAACTTCCTGAAGATCCATTTTAATATTATCCTCCCATCTATGACAAAAACATTAGAAATCTAAAAATTTTACAGGACTACAGGTATGTAGGTAAACAGGACCAAATGGTGAAGAGCTACTTGATACAATACCAGATATACAACAGCATAAATATGTATACTGACTTACCCTCACACAGAACTTCATTGAAAATTCTAGGAGTTTATCTCTTTTTATGTCAAGCCCTGGGTAGGGAATTCATTTCGGAGAAACTAGTTACCTGGCCTGATGTAAACTACAGCAATCACTAGCCAGTTTTAACTCCAGTATCTATTGCCATACTTTCTCTCCACAAGTAGTACAAAGGGCACGAACAAAATATAAGAAGTGCGATTTTGAACTCTGTAATGGTAAAGTCTTCTGAATATTACTACACCAAATCCAAACAGGTATATAACGAAGTGGGGACTGCGTTAGTGCAGTGGTTAAGGTGCTGTGCTACAAATCGGAAGGTCACTGGTTTGATCCCAGCTGGTGTCATTGGAATTTTTCATTGACATAAAATCCTTCCGATCGCACCATGGCCCTAGGGTCGACTCAGCCTCTATGAGAAATGAGTACTACGAGCATTTCCTGGGGGTAAAGGCGGCCGGTGCGTAAGGCTGACAATCTTACCACCATCCTGTGCCGATGTCATGAAGTCTGGGAACCTTAACTTCCTGGAACCCTCTGGGCCACCCCAGTCCTGTAACGGGACTGCTTTACCTTTACCTTTTATATAACAAAGTATTTATTTGCATGTTTCCTACACTGCACTGCTCAGGAAACCCATGGCAACTGATGGCTTACAAGCAGAATCAGTCTCAATTTACAGACCTGGGCATCACACATAAATAGACTTTGCATTACAACCATGCCAATATTATATTATTCAAAGCTATTGCTATACAGTTTCATAACCCTACACTAAAGGGTTCTAGTGTTACACCTACTCAAGTCTATCTTGCTGGTAGCCACAGAAAATTAAATGTGAGGGATGACATCATATGGTCTGCTGTTCATGACAACCAGCAAACTGAACCAGATGCTATTGTGTTTCTATTCAGGATGCTGATAATTTACAGAGTAAGCCTGTCTTTCACCTTCAATTTTACGTGATTAAACAGTAGCCTAGAACTCCCATGGAACTGAATTACAAACTGATGCAAAGCCAGTGTTCATTCACTTTATGTGGAAGATGGTGACAGTGGTGTTCTTTGCTATGTCAGCCAAAAACCCAACACAGTGTAATCAACCAGGAACAGAAATAAGGTTACATACTGTTATCAACACCTGGACCACAAGCTATCATGGTCATACATGTGAATGTGCTTACATGATATGCCACAATCTTTATTTTCCTTTTGAAACAAAGCAGGCAAAGAGCAAAACATTGAAATTGTACCAACCTCCAACATATAAACAAATTTCGGTTTCTCCTTCAGCAATTCCCATAGCAACGCTCCATCTCCTCCCCCCAGAATGACAATTTCTTTTCCCCCATAATTTTCTTTTCCACGCTGCATCAGTGTTTCTGTGTAGATTAGGTCACTTTCAGATATGTCTGCGGAAAAGGAACTTGCAATTGCACACCAGCATATAAGTGCCAAAAACTAACATAAAAGTATGGAGCAAACTATTACAAAGATACTCACAGTTCCACAAATCATAAAGAAAATGGGCATAATATAAAAATACTACCTCCACTCAATGGTATCCAGTGCCCTAAAAGACAAGCCTCATTTCAAATATTCCTTGTAAAAAATGAATGCATAGAAGTCACATGTCCTGTTCACATTTGTTAAAAAACACATTTCAACTGAATGCAGTACTGGCGCTCCACACTTGAAACTTACCAGGTGAAATCAAACTTGATCCATACTGATCCCAAACACGCTTTATGTTATGCGAAGTTAAAATCAAACTTTGTCAGGGTCACCAAAAAGTTTCTCATACAAAAAGTTGGAACATAACATAAAATACAGATCTCACAATGATCTAAAAATTCTACTGGAACTTTTTATGTAGGCCTAATGCAGTCACTGAATAACTTCTGGCCATGCAATATTATACGTTTGGTATGAGCAGCTTTGTCCCATCCAATTTACATCTTCAACCAATGAACATCAAAGTGAACGTGGACACACATTCTATAAATACATACATACTGTTTCAAAGCATACACTCCACAATACCACACTTCACAAGCAAACATTAGTTTACTTTGCGTTGTTTAATCCAATGTTAAAATGTTAAAAATCAAGACAAGATATCAGCACATCTTATGACATACAGAACTCTTGTGAGCTGAACCATCTTTGAGAGAAGTGATGAAGTTTGATTCACGATTCATGCACAGTGATGTTTAATAAACCAATATAAACAAACTCTTCTTTCACTTTATAACATGTAGTACAGACATTACCAAATTTTTCCACAATCCACCAGGTAGTTTCAGAATAAACATGTGGATTCACACTGTGCAAAGAACCACAGAAACTCCTGTTTCCAATTCAAAGCAATGCAATGGCAGGAACCAACAAAGAGCAATTCAAAGTTTCATATTCAAATGAAATTCTGTGAAACATCAGTGCTTTAATCAACCAAGACACCACTCTCAAACTTTGCTGTCCTGACACCTCACTTTTATGGCTGGTCAATAAGTCACTGAATGACAGAAATAAAGGAACACTGATAAAACATATATACATAAGAAATAAATTTAAAAAAAAACTTACTCTGCAAACCATCCAGGACGAGTAAGTTACCCAGACTTTGAGAGTGAACAATCAAAATTTTCTGATAGGGGGACTTCTCCTCATATAAAACCTTATCAATGTCATACTCCAATATACGTTCATCTGAAATTAAACATTTCACAGATAAAACTAGTCTACAACATGTGCATAAAGACAGTATGAGAATTTAAAAGCTAAAAAGGAAATGCTACATAACACCAAAGATAAAATGCTGAGAGTGTGTAACAGAATAAGGCCTTGAAGAGTTTTCAGGAAGTTTTACCAATCTACTTGAGGATCTTCAATAACAGTAACAATACACTGCTGTAGAGGGAACCAGAAAGGTGAAGTCAGTATACTAACTAGCTACAGGCTGGACAGTCTGTAGAGTTCAAATCCTGTCAGGGGCAAGAGATTTTCTCATCCCCAAAACTGTCCAGACCAGCTCTGGGGCCCACCCGGCCTCCTATTGCATGGGTACCAGAGGTCTTCCCTGGGGGTAAAGCAGCCAGGGCATGAAGTTGACTACTCACTTCTATCTAGTGCCAAGGTTAAAAATGAGTGGAGCTACATCTCCACTCCCCCTGTATGCATTCATGAGCTACATCTCCACTCCCCCCTGTATGCATTCATGGCAAAGGCAGGGACAACTTTGCCTAACTTTTTTTTACATATGGACACATTTTAACAGAACATCATGGACATGATTCACCTGTCAGACTGAATGCAAAATCTTGTACACACCAATTTGCAGAAGGCTGGACACAT
>Ga0131853_10020619_pt1 | contig 11966 bp, 9 predicted proteins | sample TergutLab28metaG_FD_92764 | JGI IMG/M metagenome (GOLD analysis project Ga0131853, IMG submission 92764) | Labiotermes labralis P1 segment gut microbial communities from Petit-Saut dam, French Guiana - Lab288 P1 (version 2) (version 2) | ecosystem: Host-associated > Arthropoda: Insects >...
TAAATTATTTTGTTTGAAGCTTATTTTCAAAAAAAAAAAATATACAAGTTGAAGGCAATGTAAAGTGACAAATAAAATTGGAAAAAGTTTTTTTTTTTTTATTTTAAAAAAAAAAAAAAAAAAACAAACTTTTTTTTTTTTTTTTTTTTGGGGTGTTTTAAAGAAATTCTCTTTTATGGGAATGTGGGGGGGGGGGGGGGGGAATGGAGGTGAAATGTGTTACAATTTTTTCTACAACTCTTGTTTAAAACATTTCTCACTCTAAGAAGAATTCAGACATTATCATACATGTACATCAGTCTTCATGTAAAGTACCCATTATATCTGTCAGATTTTAGTGTAACTTTAATTTTCTTGACAGACTTTCAAACAATCCTCCAATATAAAATTTCATGAATATCTGTCCAGTGGGAGTCAAATTGTTTCATGTGGATGGACAGACATGATGACACTAATATTCACTTTTCACAATGTTGCAAATGTACCAAACTAAGCATGCAACATAATGATCACAACTATATGTCACAGCCTCTAAGACCATCTTCAGGAAAGCTGTCTTATAGGTTGAGTACGTACATGGCGATTTCTTATCCTTCCCCAGCTATTGTATTGTGGCAGTGATAGTGGAATATTTACCACAAATTTGCTTATCAAGTAACTGGGGATAATATGTTAGGATACTTTTATTCACAACATGTCTATGGTAGTTAGCTTATTGATATTCCTCATATAATTGTAAGTTTTACCAAACATCATCCTACTTTCAATTTGAGTGTAAAATAGTGACATTAACAATGTACATTTAAGACATTATTAAGCATATTTGTAACAGGGGTGAAAATAGATCAAACAAGATAGCCAGTGTATGTATTACATAACATTGTGCTGCATTCATGCAACTAATGTTGCCATGGAGATATAACAGTGCATTCCATTTGCAGAGTTTAGCCATGGATACACATACAAAGAATCCGTTCATACTGCGCAGAAAATGGTGTTTCCAATTGTAATGAAACAATGCATCTCTTTAGTTCTGTTCACTAATGTTGAGCTCCATGTCAGTGATAGCAATGTTAAATGTATTTATTTCTTCTTGTTAAGTGTCAGATATTTTTGTCCAATTTTAAGCAAACTTGGATTTTCTCAACAGATGTTCATAAAAGTCATGAACATTAAATTTCATACAAATCTCTTCATCTAACTACAGTTGTCCATACAAAGATAACAACTCCTACATGTTTTGGCTATTATCTAAAGCCACCTTTGTGGAGCATTATTATATATTAAAAGATATGTACAGCATACACATAACTTTGTCAATTGCAAATGGCAACCTATACAGTACATACCAGATACCATTACAACAGAAATTTGTAATATATAATATGTAACATTGGCTGTGTTAAAGTTGTGTTAAAATTATAATACTGTATGGTCTTCAAAATCTTGTTCATCCAAACATCATGAAATTGTAAGTTCCCTTCAAGTTAAGTTCAATGGTAAGTTTGGGAATGCAAAATAAATTTGTATTTGTCTATTATATAATCTAGCAATAAATAAGTAAATTTAAATTTGATGATAGGTACTGTACATATCAGTTCATTGCCAAACTCCGAACACTATGAACAACCACTCTGTACTCACTGAAGTAAACAGATGCTGTGCAATTGATTCAGTGTTGAACTTACATGCATGAGTATTGTAGCTGCACGTTGTGAAATATTTTGTATAGGGCATTGAACCAATGCTCTTCATCACTCAACAAAACTCTTTCTTGATACTGTTGACAATTGACAAAGATATGTGCCAATCCTGTAGATGTCTTGTAGTATATAATGATGATCCCTGAAGATGGCTATAAATAATAGCTGCAACATGTAGGAGCAGTTATGTATGGATGAACAAGTACTCTGATGAGGTGCATGGTTTAGTATGCGGTTTATGGTTCAATATAAAGTGGCTGAACAGTTTAAGCATGTTTCCCAATTTGTTCAATGTATTTCCCACCCAAATGAAAAGATGTTGACTTATGGGAACACTGTGCTATTGCAGTGTGTCTATGTTCTGCCATATGAACTTTGGACCAGTTCACATTTGCTCAGTTTCGTAACAAGTATTAAGCTATTAGAAAGTACCACTATTTAATTTAATACAATATATTTCATGGTGAATACACGAGCCTGTCAGGTAGAAGTGAACCTAGCCCCACCTTCCAGGTTGTGAAATTTAAGAAAGTAATAGACCTTACAAAAGAATGCTATTTCTGTTCAGGTAATATTTTATGCTGTGTTGTGTGCAAAAATGGTGGATGTATTGGTTTTTGTAAAATAAATGAACAACTGTAGTCAAGCATGTGGAGTGTGGCACAAAGATGGATTATTAACACAACAATTCCTTAGGAATTATTACTTACTTCTAAAGAAAAAAATAAAGATGTACACAGATTTTGGAGGTAATCATTTCCCTGATGAGAACAAAGATGATCCTTGATATGTTTTACTCGCCAGTCAGCCACCTGACTCAGCTGCCAGCCCCAGAATATTTTACTGACTTTAGTCATGAAAGTTGGAAATTATATATATTGCAAAATAGTCTACACACACAGGTGAGCTATAGATACTGTAGAACAAACCACATACCAATGAGTAGCGTTGCTGAAGGCACCAGAAGGGGCATTAATTTGTACCAGAGATACTGACAGTACAACAGCGAAGATACACGACTGGATCACAGTACATAACACGAGAAGTACGTAACAGTGACTAACATTGCAGATGAGGTGACTAACAACGGCCCTACTTTTTGCTTGTTTTTTATAACTTTTATTCTTTTGGCATCATATTTTGTTTCTTAATAATAATATATTATTGGTAAAAGAACTTGTCAATTATTACAACACTATCACCACAGCTTTATTATTGATAAAAAATAGCTTGTCATTTACTTTAGGAGGTTTTATTGATAATAAAGTTGTGTTGACAGTGTGAAAGTACTGTTTGTCACAACCATGCTCCTTTGGCGATTGTGCTGTACAGCCAAATGGGGAAGAGAACACTAAGTTTTTCACAATTTGATGATGTCATTTCCCTCAGCTGTTGAATGTTCATGGGGTTAATGAACAGAAATACACACAGCAGAACCACCTGTGCCTCAGCCGAGCAATTTGAGGTCAAGATGGCTATTGAAATGCTAAAAGGGCAACAATCACCAGGTATTGATCAAATCCCAGCAGAATTGATTGAAGTAGGAGGTAGAACAATTTGCTCTGTGGTAGATAAACTTATTAATTCTTTATGGAATAAGCAGGAATTGCCTGAGGAGTGGAGAAGTCGATCATTGTACCTAATATAAGAAGGGTGATATAGTAGATTGTAGAAATCATAGAGACATATCACTTTTGCCAAATATGTACAAAATTTTATCCAGCATCCTGTTGTCAAGGTTCACTCCATATGCAGAGGAAATTATTTGTGATCATCGCAAGGATTTTGATGAAAAAGGTCATATACTGATCGTATATTCTGTATTCATCAAATACGCAAGCAAAAAATGGGAATACAATGAAACAGTGCACCAGCTATTTATAGGCTTCAAGAAAGCCTGTGACTCAGAAGGGAGGGCTTGTATAATATTCACATTGAGTTTGATATTTCATGAAACTGTCAAGGCTAATACAAATGTGTCTGAATGAAACCTAGAGCAGAGTCCAAGTAGGCAAACAATTGTCTGATACGTTTCCTATTAACCCTTTAAATGCCGAGTTAAACCCCATCTGCCATCTGCTGGCATTCTTAGAAGCTTACCTTATTCTCCACATTAGCAGGATATTTCAACTCTGCTTTAGAGTACGCCATTAGGAGGGTTCAGTTAACCAGGATGGATTGAAATTAAATGATACATATAAGCTTTTGGTTTATGCTGACTGAAGTTGGTATATTGGGCAGAAGTGTACATACTATAAAGAAAAACGCGGGTGCTTTAGTAGTTGCTGCTAAGGAGTTTGGACTAGAAGTAAATGGTGATAAAGCTAAGTACATGGTCATGTCTTTAGATAAGAATGCAGGACAAAGTCACAAAAGAAATTAAGTGCAGATTGAAGTCAGGGAATACTTGCTATCATTTGGTGCAGACCTTTAGGTCTTCTAGGTTGCTATCTCAAAACATAAAGATTCAGAAATACAGAACTATAATTTTGCCTGTTGTTTTGTAAGGATGTGAAATGGCTGCTCATGTTGAGGGAGGAAGTTAGGCTGAGAGTGTTTTGAGAAGAGGGTGCTGAGGAGAATATTTGAGCCTAAGAGCGACAAGGTAACAGGGGAGTGGAGAAAACAACATATTGAGGAGCTTAATGATATGTATGCCTCACCAAATTGTATTTGGGTGAACTAATCGAGAATGGAAAAGGCGCGGCATCGAGCATCTATTGGAGAAGGGAGAGATGGTTACAGGGTTTTGGTGAGGAAACCTGAAGGAAAAAGTCTACTTGGAAGACCGAACATAAATGGGAGAATAATATTAAGAAGGATCTTCAGGAAATGGGATGGAGGGTCGTATGCACTGGATTGATCTGGGTCAGGACAGTGAAAGATGGCGGGTTATTGAAAATGCGGTGATGAAAAATTAGTGTTCCACAAAATTTGGGGAATTTCTGGACTAGCTTAACTTCTCAAGAAGGACTCTAATCCATGGACTGAAAAAGTAAATATATAGTTGTGACGGTGATAAGACTGGTTGTGTGTTAACTTCCTCACACTATAAGCAACAGAAAATTTAGTTAACTCTTACGAGATGCAACTTAATCTGTTTTATTTAAATAACAACTGATTTCCGCTCAGTAAATACACACTAATTGATCCAAAACACGAATCAGTGAATGTTGTATAGGTTGCTATTTGTTCTGAGTAATCATAAACTGTATTATTATATAACCTTACTTGACTAAATTATAAATTATCCTTTTATGTGTGGAAGATTAAATCTGGAATATATAATTAAATCAACAATAAGCATTTATTACTTTTATTCTGTATCCAACAGGTTTCCCTTTGACGCATTTGTAGTATGCAAAAATAAATAAATTAATAAACACATACAAAACACAGGAACTGTGCGCGCAGAATATAGACATTTTGATGTTAAAACTGTTTGTATACAGAGACTTTAAAATGTTACTGCTGTTACCGAAATTACGTTCCAACTTATCTGGACTTTAAATCAGTAATACTTTTGTGTGGTATAAGTTTGCATAAACCTCATTGTTTAATTACGACGTACTTTACGTATATGCTTGTGTAATTTAAACCCAAGAAATTTATCGCAGACAACTAAATAGCATAATACGTAACCGCCCAATGACGATACTTCGCGGAGGTCTGTGCGCAATGTACATCTCACGGATAAGAAAAAAATGTTGCCGAACGAGCAGAACGCGTTCAAAAACGATTGTATATTTGGCGCAGTTTACTGTAAAAATATTCGATCCGATGAACTTATATTAAAGTCCGAAGTTTCAGATTCAGCGTATGACCTCTCCTATTCTACGAAGAATGCAGGGATTACTAATTTTCACAAAGTAATGATAGGCTGAGTAACAACTTATGTTGCTGTAATAGTAATAATTGCGCTAATGCTTATGCTGCATAGGAAATGTGGCTGATATTAGAGCCGATTGATTGATGTGGTATTTTCAAAGGAAGTTAATTTATGTAACTATGATTCAATCAGTGTGGAAATTTTTGTGCTACTGGTACTTTCGTTACTTAATGGTAACGGAGCTGTACATGGTAGAAAGATGGGAACGTGCGGTGATAAGTATCCTTGAAGTGTTAAGTTAGAGGTTAGAATGACATATTCAATTAAGTAATGCAGTGTTTTTGTTTTCAAGAAACAAGCGCCGTGGCGGTGAAAGTTTATGCTTTAGGTTATGAATTGATAAAATAAATTTTATTTCTGAAGGCGTTCCTACATCAGGTTTAAAAAATTGCAGTTTTGTTTAAAAAAAAGGCCTTTTTTGGGGGTTAGGACCCAGGATATATTGTAAAAAGTGTTGTGTTGTAATTAAATATTTCATAAGACCAGGTGGTCAGTCTATGTTTTAGACTGCGTGGGCTTATAACAGATAAAGCAGGTCCATTAGTAGTCCAGAGCTGGTGTGGAATCTCTAGAGAAGTGAAAAATTAGTGGCCGTTGCCACGCGGGGAGCCGAGATTTCTGAGTTTTCCATTTCGTAGTTTTGCCACTGTACCAGTGGAGCGTTCTGTAAATAATATTTAATAATTTGTATATACTTACTCACCGCAGAGTGATTATTGGAATGAGTGAATATGATTGCCATATTCCATGTTCCCATTTAATATTTTGAGCTTTCACTGCGTGTAAAATTTTATTATTACTGTTTAAGAAGCTATGAGAAGTGGTTTATTATGTTTTCAAATTTCCACTCTTAGTAATCAATAGAAAGGGCCTAAAGAGGTGTTTGTGTTGGAAGATGGCTACATCATGTCTCGGTGCCTCCCCTGCTCGTAATTCTCTTCTACTTTGTCATGAGGGTTCTGAATTTGATTATGCCTTCCTTTGGTGCTGAAGGAATAATTCAATTTTGAGCCATAAATGTCATTTAAACAGAGTTTAGAAAAATGAAAGAAAAAATTGAGTTGGCGTGTTGATGTTAGGGTTGTTTCTCCGCAAGTGAAGCAGCTGTTCCCATTTGAACTGTGTTGTGAGAAGGAAAATATGACCAGCCTGGCAGTAACAACTCTAATTACAGCATAAAGACCTACAACATTAATAATGTTAAAAAACACAAAAGTTGCACAGTAAATATCTGCTAAGACAAGTCATCAATTTTATGTACAACAGTTATCCTCACTCAGTAAAACCATTGGTGTGAAATTTGAATTCATTCATGTGTCTTTACATTTGATTTGCAGTTTTTTAATCACAGTGCAATCATCATAATGCCATAATGCTGTATTTAAACATCACTGACTGTAATGTGGTGTCAGTACATAAAATATTCTGCACTGATACTGCTTAATGAAAATGTTAGCCCACATATATAAGTGCAGTGTTTCATATGACTGAAGTGTAACAGTAATTTTTGTAACTTTGGATTTATAAAAGTTTGTTTCCTTAACACCTTCTTATATGTTGCATTTCTGCTTGTGTTCCTTATGCTGTCATATTTTAATTATGCAGTTCTCCTGTATGCAACATCATCAGTAGTTAGATATACATTAATATAGCAGATGCCAGGTTCACTGCCACAGAACCATTGCAATTATTGCACAAATACTACCCACCACCAGAAATGGACCAGAAGGGCAGGGTTATTTCAACTTGCTTCTCTTATTGGAACACAAGAAGTGAATTCTCTTTGTGTAATTGCATTGTGTATTCTAAGAATATATTACATTCCTGTTGTTGTAATGTGCATCAGATAAATTATTTACAAGCTTTTATTGCACTGTAATGGTAATTTATAATTTTCCATTTGATTTATTTGGTCTGTATGAACCAATGGAGTATGTACAAGAAATATATCTTACCACATAAATTCCATGTGTTTTTAAATGTCAGTGCCCTGTTGAGATGGTTTCCTGGTGTTTTAACAACAAATTTTGAATGTATATGTATGTATGTATGTATGAATGAATGTATTCCCTCTCTTCCCTCAGGTAACTGCCAAAATAATACCCCTTTTCAAGGACTGAAATCCACAACCTATTCCCAGTCTGTATTCAGTTGTTGACCTTGAAGCTAATATGGCCATCCTGGACATGTTTCGAATTTACTATTTTCCAAGACACATGTTGTATGAAAATGTGCTGGTACCAAGAAATCAAAGTAAAGGGTGTAAGAGGATGAAGAGGGGCAGAAGAAAGTAAAACAAGTGACAGAGGAGTAGAAAAGTATAACCCATTTACTGATGAAACTTGTCCTACTACAGTTGTGCTGAAATTATTCATTGCCTCCACCATTACACAAGGCATGGTATATGGACAAGTAACATATTAAAGAAAACTTTATATCCAAGGATTTAAGAGTACTGATAGAAGGGTTATTTTGCAGACAGGTTGTTCAATGCAGGACCGAGTATGAGGGAGCAGGGATTGTCTTTCAGTTGCTGTGGAGTGACTACAGTCTGCGGCATGCGGGCCTCCTTTAATACAGGACTGTGTACCGTGGGGCAAGCAAAGTCATTGGTCACTATGCAGCTATGAGTTGATTTGTAGCAGGCACAGCTCACCCATAAGGGCTGCAGCCCTCCCAGAAATTTTGAGAAAATTAAATATCCGAAGAAAAATTTTTGTTGGGATACATGTAAATTCTTGAGAACAATATGAATGAAGTAATTTTTAATTCAGATACTTGTGACGGACTCCAAGCATTGGGGAGAAGAGAAAATGAGCGGGCTGTGCTCTGCCTGTACACTGCGTGGTGTTGTAAGCACAACTCAGGTGAGTGGTGGGAAAGGCACTGGGCTCTAGGCAGTGCAGCCCAAAGATTGTTTCAAGGAGGATTTTGTATGTCTGTTTACCTTTCCTAACATTTCAGACGCTGGCATTTTGATAACATCTTTTAACCTAGCTGTTATCAAAGCCATATTTTTTTAATGCTTTAATTTTAGTAGTTGCAGTTTTAAGACAAACATGAACAAGGTTAGTATGATGTATTTATAGGGCATCAGTTTTACTCCTTGTGGTTAGTAATAATACGCACGTCTCATATTACACATTCCCATCATTCAAAATATCTGCTTTTACTCCACCTTTCTCCTAGATTTCCAAATGTGTTCCAACAAGAAAATTTCCTTCTCGGTCTAAGAACTAAACAAATGCTTGCCTGAATACCAAGTATAAGTGATAGTTCATTGTAACGATGTTATGCATTATGAAATTTGTATTTTGGGAGCACATGATTTTATTCTCTTCAAACTCTGTTAGAAATATCATTATTTGTGTGTAGTGATTCTGTCCAGGAAACACAAAGGAAGTGCACAAAGATGGTGATGAGGTTGTCATAATGAGGCCCTTGTCCAACCAGTGTCAGGCCCACTGTTTTACAAATGCAATGTCCATTTGGGTATGGTTTTAAATGTGCTGCACAAGACACTACCATCACTTCTGCAGTGGCATTTCATGGTCACTCATAATGAAGGTCACATACAGCACCAGTCCAGTAGTTCTACAGGTTGAAACTGATGGCCTATATGAAGTTCAACAATATACATGAGGGCTATGAAGTGAAGGACAATTTTAATTACCTTTGAACTTTATGGAATTATGCATACAATGCAGTTCTACGTGGTAAAGCTTTAAAATTTTCAAATTCTTAACATAAGCTGAACTCGCAACTTGAGTAACCATATGACTGTGTTTTTGCAGTACTATGTTGCAGCCTGTTCTCACTGATGAATACAATCTCCAAATGCACAGCCAAACTTACATAACACTCTATAGGGCAGTAACTTTCGCAAATACTGACAAAGGCATTTCCAGTATAGTATATCTAAAGAATATAATGTGGAAATTGCTACAAAAAAGATTAAGGTATTTGGTTTCGTTGGGGCAGATCACCTAAGAACAAAAATTATTATAAATGGAACACTAGAACAAGTTAGTCAATTTACTTATTTAGGTTGCAGTATATCTTACCAATTTTTCAATGATGTAGAATCCAAATTGGCAAAATTTTTACAATTAATAGGTACTATTAAGAGAACTATTATTAGGAAAGTGAGAATGGAAACTATTTTGAAAATATACAACACTCTAGTCTTACCTACATTTTTATGTGGGTCAGAAAAACTGGACTCTAACAGGCTCACAAAGATGAAGAATTGAAGTGGCAGAAATGAAATTATTGAAACCTGTGGCAGGCTACACCCTTTATGACCACAAGACAAATGACTTCATATGCCATGAACTGCAGATTACAGGCATACTATACAAGATAGATGAATACAGACGGAATTGGCTTCAACACTTGCAAAGAATGCCACAAAACTGAATCCCTTTGAAATCATATTACTACAGACCACAAGGAAGGAGTACAATTGGAAGACTGAATAAACATTGGAGAGAGCAGTTGTAACTTTGGAGATGGAACAGATCAAAGGGTCCAACCCTTGATGTTTATGATGACGATGATGAACACAATCATTTTTTCTGGCACCATGCATTGGGAAACATAAACCAACAAAATGCACACTTTTCAAGTTAATACTTCTTCAATTTTTTACAACTTTTATATTTTGAACCTCAGAGGTTCATCCTTGCACCAATGCATGTAAAACATACTATACAAACATTGTGCATGCAACAGTCTTTCTCAGGATGAACCCATGAGGTTTGAAACATGTAGAAGACATAAAAAATTGAATGAAAGTATTAATTTGAAAAGTGTACATCTCAATGCTTTATGTTGTGTAACAATCATATTTATTTGCTGCTGTTTCTAAAACTGTCAAAGTGCCTGATTTCTTTCTTTTCATAATCTAGCTGAGATTATGTTATGAAACTGTGCTGTAATACCTGTTCCTCTCAAGCACATAACATTTCAGTTCTGAGTACTATAAACATCATTTGTGACACACATATTTTAGGAAAAAAGTCTCCATTTTTGCAACTTCAGGTCGGACTGCTGTGGGTCCATACGGCCTCCTATTCAATGGGTAATGGGGGGCAAAAAAGCAAATGTGTTTAACTGAACAGTCACCCCCATCTACTGCTGAGTTGTATACCTGATAATGGAACTGAGTAACCCTTTAACATGGAAAGCTGAATTCACTTAACCAGCCAAGGAAAGCATGTAATGAATGAATGAATGTAAGCATATGCATGGTATGAGAAACATGAAATTGGCAAGTTGAAATTGAATAAATACTGTATATTGTTTTTGGGACTGTCTTTGGAAATGCTGACTGTAGAGGTTGAAACAAGGCACCCTCAAGATGGAGGCAGCAGCTTCCTCTGAAATGTTGGTAACCACCAGTTAATAACTTCTGTCGAACCAGGAAGACCACAATCTACAATGTATATGTGGCTTTCCATCTACAGAAGTTACACCTTGCCACAGAATTTAAAATGAAATTAATGTACTCAGTTTTGTTTGGAAAAAGAAAAACTGCATAGAAGTAGCAGTACTATAAAAATACTGGCATAGAAATCAAGGTTTGTTTCTTACGTGCGTCATCCCCGTCGTGTGTTGTACAATCGTTTGGTAATGTTAGTGCGTGGCACTTAAGTCTAACACAACTGTTTTATTGGCTATTATAGGAGGTTACTACATGTTTTGGGCCATCTTCAGGTTGTATCACGAGACTTAAAGTAAGCTACATTAATATGTTATCTTTTGGTAACAGGAAGTTTGGAGAGCTCTCCTTGTTGCTATGGGTTATGGTTAGTATATTTTAGGTAATTTCCTAATGGGTGTAACTGCATAGCTTATAACACTTATTGTACTTATATGTACAGTTATTCTATATCTTGTATTGGTTCAGTTAACTGTCTGAGTCTGATTATGCACTTTTTGTCAATTGTGTTCTTTCATCTTCTTTCGTGTTGGTGCACGCGTGCTGTATGGTTTCAAGATGGCGGAAGTGACTGGTTGTTTTGATTTATACTCTGGTTTGTTAAGTCGAAATGGTGAAATAGATTGTTCAAGTTGTAACGAACTGGTGTGTGTACTTAGAAAGGCGTCTGAAGAAATAAGTTCATTGAAATTAATAATCCAAATGTTGATAAACGATTGTAAAACTGAAGATGACATACCAGACACTGATTCTAACCTAACATCTTTAGGTGCTCTTGTGAATATTGGGAAAAACTGTGATTTGACCACTAATGATGCATGGTCTACTGTTACATCGAAGTTTGGTGAATTTAACAGAAGCAATAGGAAACCGCATGCTATCAAGCAGGCAGTTGTTCCGACCTCAAACAAGTATTTGACTTTAGCTAATA
>Ga0131853_10020620_pt1 | contig 11966 bp, 6 predicted proteins | sample TergutLab28metaG_FD_92764 | JGI IMG/M metagenome (GOLD analysis project Ga0131853, IMG submission 92764) | Labiotermes labralis P1 segment gut microbial communities from Petit-Saut dam, French Guiana - Lab288 P1 (version 2) (version 2) | ecosystem: Host-associated > Arthropoda: Insects >...
AGGAAAAACGCGGTCACCCCATAAACCCCCCACAAAAAAAAAAAATCGGTGGTTACTGGGGAAATAAAACAAAAAATTAAATAAAAGGTGGGGGGGGGGGGGTGCAGAGTTTTTGAATGTTAAAAGTGGCGTAACATAAACACTGGATCTGGATCTGTAAGTCTCTGGCACCACTTGTCCAGATTTTTAAAACCGCCACCAACTCACCCAATTCACACGTCGTCTGTTTTTGAAAGTACCATCTGCATTACGTAACACGCTCATGCTTAATTAGAACTTGTGTCCACAATGCATGTAAGTCAAAATTGTACACGATACGAACTGACTGATGTGTGACTGTGAGTACAATGGACACATTTCTGTAAATGAAAATGTCTCTGAAAGACCACGTGAAAGAGCAGTTAACTTTTTAAAGAAACTATTACAATAAGAATCACATCCATTAATAGTTAGAGTATATTCCAACAGATCTAACAACGTATGTGTCAGAAGACTTTGTGCAGGGAATGTTGGAGTTTTGAAACTTCTAACTTTTTAATTACCTGCACATCCAAAAGCACACCAGAAATTCATTTGTAGGCTCGTTTGCAAAATTGGGAAAAGCGAGTATCAGCTTCGTCGTGTCTGCCAGTCCGTCCGTCAGACCGTCCGAAAAGAACAACTCGTCTCCCACAGGGCGGATTTTCATGAAAGTTTATATTTTCGTATTTTTCGAATATCTGTCGAGAAAAATACTAGTTTCAATAAAATCTGGCAAGAATAACGGGTACTTTACATGACGACCAATATACATTTTTAAAATCGTATCTCGCTTAGTTCTTCTTAGAATGAGAAATGTAGTTGTACAGAATATCAAAACACACATTTTTTGACGTTTCGCTGACCGTGCATCTCAGTATATTTATCGCAGTAATTAACCAACTTGATGCACATGTTTCGAGAACATGTGCTCAAAACATGTCGAGGTATGAAATAAACTTATTGTAAAACAAAAATGTTGTGCATCAAGTTGGTTAATTACTGAGATAAAAAATCAAAACACACATTTTACATTCGGTATCCTTTTACGAATATCGTTCCGTTTATAAGAAAATGCGTAAAAATATTGCAGGGCCGCACAGGCCAAAGATAAGAATAAAACGCATGCAAATTACATGCTGGATAAATAAGGCTGCAAACACGCACTCAGAATATGTAATACTTATTGCTTTTCCACTGCAACAATGGTTGCACGAACATACAATGTGACGTTACAGTAACTTACCCGTCTTGTATATATTTAGTCATCAATAATATTTACTGCATTTCAAGACGTTACAGAACGTTTTATTTTCCACAAAATGCGGTTCATTTCATAATTTTATCTTCCTCTGTTCAGATTATAAGTTTTCCATAAGTCATGCGCCAAAATTGAAATACTCATCCCGAGGGCATAAATGCAAAAGCACTTTAATTACAACAGCGTGTATATATATGTATGTATATATATATATATATATATATGTATGTATATATATATATATATATATATATATATATACACGCGCTGTTGTAATTATATATAACCTGTTACAAAACTCTGAAAATGCATTTTGCCCCCACGGTGGCTACGTAATTCCCAGAATTAACATTAGTAAGAGCCCAAGCAGTTTACCTGGTTGACCTTGCAGCAGAGAAGTCTTCTGTTTCAAATACGTGTTATGCAAAGGCGCCACATGCACAATTGTGACTGAGTCAGCAAAAGTGAAGCAACAGCATTCTTGACATACCATGCACATTCCCTAATACACTACGAGAAAACCAACGCACAAATTCAGCCAGTCCACAGATTCAATCCACTGACCCACATTTGTTTCTGGGCGCCCCTTCGCAGGTACGGCGTTCCAGCACACTAAACCCTGCTCCGTACGCAACGTTATCAACAAGAATTACGTAAAGCATCAGACACGTGACACAACAAGAAGTCCAGCCAGCGCATTGCTGCCGCTCTGATGTAACAGCCTTGTTACACCACCCCAACAGGGTTTCATTGTCACTACACCCGTAGCCAGGGGGTGCCAGTGGGTGCAATGCATCAACTAAAAATCCAAGAGAAGCATTTTGTTTCAGCCTACTAAAAAAAATTGCACGACACCCTGTCGCATCCAATGTCGCCTCTGTTGGAACGCCGAGGTTTGAAACAACTACCAGGTCAAAAAGGAAGTTATCGGGGAAAAAAAAAGTCTCCCAGGGCCAGTGTGTTAACTATAAAACCCACACGAACTAACACATGAGCTCATCTGGGCTTTTTCTCTTAAGAAATTGGTAAATAACAGCCCTAGCTGCAACTTGCTCAAGATTAGCAACAGCGGTCCCAGTTGTTCAGAGACGCTTACACAAAACTCTCTTCTGAAGGTGAACGTACTTCTTTGGGTTCCTTGGTTTTATCAAAACTCTGTAAAATGGTGTAGGCCTAAGAAATGTTCAATTCCCTTACTTTTTAACCAGAAAAAAAACCTGGGATCTTTTGCGGACGGAATCAGCATTTCATCAGTTTATTCGTTAAGCAGGTCAAGTAGGCACATCCAATCAGAAATTCAGTTCACTATACATCTGAAATCTGGACAGAAGAATAAAAAAATACAACAGATATGTAAGGGAAGTAAACGTATTGTATAAGAAAGAAGAACGTCGTCTGCCCTTTTGTCTAAATGGGAAGAAAATAATAAAGAATGGAAGAATGGGGGGGGGGGGGTGACAGCATAAAGCAAGATACCGCGTCTACCCTTCTGTTTCTTCCGACATCTAGATAGCACCTCCGGTCCACAACAATTAGCTTCAACATAATCAGCACATGTACATAACTAACATATTTCAAATCACTACGACAGTTCTTAAAAATCTAACACCTGCAGTGTGAAGCACGCCCATATTAGCGTGTAACTTAACACCGCAAACACACAGCGTGTGGTAAGCTGGTAAGCGTGCAGCCCCTAAACGGCCGCTAAAAGCGTAAGTACAGCAGTAGCCAATGCTCGCGAGGTAGGGCAAAACTGATTTTTAATCTTGTTGCTCTTTACAACAGCCAGCCATGGAGTCTGTCATAAAGAGATTTACAGCCATCAGCTGCTGTAACGAACCCGATTCCAGCTCCGTTCGATCGGAAATTCGCGGTAGATGCACGCAGTCCTTGCAATGTTATTCCATTTTATGCTTCATCTTTCTCCCTGTCCTTATGGCTTGCCTCATTTCAACAGAATTTATTATTACTGACAGCAGTTCCAACTCTGTGGCAGCAAACCCGCGATTTAAACATCACTAATACGCAAACCGCCGGTCCCAGTGGCCGCACGGTCTAAAGAGTGGGTCTGCGACCTCTCGTCTGCCTAGATTGTGGGTTCGAATCTCAGCGGGGGCATATGTCTCTTTCTTGTGAGTTTTGTGTGTTGTGGGGTAGAGGTCTCTGCGACGGGCTTATCACTCGTCAAGGGGAGTCTTACCGAATGTGATGCGTCGTTGTGTGTGATCTAGAAAAACTCATGAATGAGGAAGCCCTGGCCCACTGGGGGCTGTCGCGCCAAAAACAAACAAATACACAAATCGCAACTGAACAGGCTACGGTCGTAACTACAGTACTTCCCTCCATCCTTCACCCTTAATGTATTTCCTTAGGTTGCGTCTGAAATATTAACCTATTGTCTCCTCGGTGTTCCAGCCGCGTTTCCAACAAAATTTTGTTAACTGATCCGTGTTTCCCATCCTAGTTACATGTCCGGCCCATTATTAAGCTCTTGTTTTCATCGACGTAACAAATCACAAAATTGCCCCTTACTTAAAAATCTCGTGTTCTAACGCTTTCACGACAGCTGTGGGCTAGTATAGGCCTAGGTCACATTCTGTCCTAAAGAAAGGACCACTCATAATCAATCTTTCGTACAGAGCGGTCAAAACAGAGATAAAAATTTAGGTTCAGACAACTGGCCTAAAGGCCTGGTGCGTCAAATATAGGCCTAATTAATAAAACCATTTTTCCCATGGCCTACAGGCCAAGCTCTGGGTTTTCTAATCTGCTGACACGTCAGACCAAGTACTCCTATTTTGTAACGTCAAGCTCTGGATTCACCGTAAAACAGCAGGCCTCTCTCGTTCCACGCCGTGACGATGCACACGTGGCATGCTGATCAGGCTGCAGGCATTTTACAGTACGGCCTAGTCAGCTTCACGTTTCGGAGAACTTAACCCTGGGGAAGGAACCTCGCTACACATTGGATACGACTCTGGGTGGGCCCCCTCTCGACGTGACAACTAAGGGAAATATCACTGCTTTGCTGAGAATCGATGCATTTACGTCCAGTTCGGCGTCTAATCCCCTGAATAAGCCACCTCTGCTATCAGAGTAAGCAATAAAAACAGCATGATTAATTAGCACAATGACGCTCTGTAACGTTACCATCTGCCCGCGTTAACCACAAACGTGTCTACAATTGACGTCTTGGGAAAGCTACCGTGTTTTCACGTATTCTTGATTTTAAGCTTTCGCCGTGTTCTGTATGTAATATGTTTTCTTTTAGGTAATTCCCCGGCGTCTGAGTTCTAATAGCTGACGTTTCGGAACCCTCTATCAATTCCATCTTCATAGGCAGGTGGATGAAGTATTACTTCATCCACCTGCCTATGAAGATGCAACTGATAGAGGGTTCCGAAACGTCGGCTATTAGAACTCAGACGCCGGGGAATTACCCAAAAGAAAACATATTACATTTTCACGTATTATTGTTGCCAGGAGATAGTTGATGGCTTCGACTGGTTTTCCTCAAGAAAGTCCGAGGTGTCACGACGGGCAGGACGAGTCTCCTCCGATCTGGAGGACAGGAGAAACCATCACTCTTTCAGGTACGGCAATACCTGTGCGGGCCTACGTAACGTACTGGCGCACTGAGGAAATATGAGGTTCACAGGGCGGTAACGCGATCGCGGCCGTTCGAAACGAGCCGCTGTACAGCCTGACTGATGGGTTCCGAATTTTCTTAGAAACCTCATGCCTCCAACTTCACGACAGACGAGCCTCTACCGAACTGCAGGACGTCACATTCCACAGAGACCGCTCATCATGCCGCTGGGAGCGGGGGGGTAGGGGACCTCTGGCCCGCGGTTTGACGGATCGTGCCTCCGTTTAATTGATGCTACAGACAGCCCTACCAGAGCGGCAGACGAACCAACTAACAAACACTGCCACTGTCTCTGGGGCCAGCCTTCTCCCGGTACGGTTTCGAGAGATGCTACCAGAGGACAAGATACGTGATTGGGCACAGTGAACCGGTTGATGCGGCAACCACTTGCTACCGCCACGCCTCGTCCCTTCCACTGTCACGCTACGTTAGCAAACGTGATGAGGCTCCTACACACGACCACTAACCGGAGCGTAGTAGCCTGGGCTGCAATTCAACCCTGCAGATGGAGGCAGCATGTTCCTTCGAAACGGTGGTACTCAGCAACCAGGTAACAACAGCGTGTCACGATTCAGAAGACTACAGTATGAAGTTTCACCTCTATGAAAACCTCCATGTACACATGTCGCCAATGAAATAAGAACACTAATTAGGTCTATAAGAAGCAAACTGTAGCCACAACATTTAAAAACCTACAAGTATTATCTTTCGGACCCATACATAAAATGACGTTCTAGACGGTAACCTTCCCGTCCCTTGCCAACCAAATTCCGCGTGCCGCATGCAGCAGTTTCGACTGGCTGTCACCTTTGGCACAAACAATTTTCCATGCACATCAAGCACCGATGTCTTCAAACTTCTTGGTGAGCCGGAACCCCATGCATTGGCTCTCAAGTCCGTTGTTTGAACAGTCAGGAGGTGACGAATTTCAGTTTGTCACCAGACTCGTTAAAAAAGAAAACATGCCGACAGCTGTGCTTTTATTTTAGGCTACAAGTGTACGAGCTACTTTATGGGCTGGGTTCCACTGGCATAGCGACGGACTTCGGCAAAGAAAGAAAGAAAAACATCCTTGACAGCTCAATTCCAGTAGCCGGTGGCCAGGGGACAACGTCTTTGAACTTTCAGTCGATTTCATTAGGAAAACAACATAAGGCAAATTGCCAACCGAAGGGGCTGTTGCATATAGGGTTGGGGATTACGAAAACTGGCTGATTCAGAGGTGGAAACATTGCAACGGTGCATGATTTTGTGTTACGGGGGGCAGGGTAGGTTACCAACGTTTTGTAGTGAGGTCAGGTCCATAAAATTTTAACTTCGGCTCTTGGAGAAACCACATGGTTAGCTTCACACTGTGACCGTTTTATCATAGTGAATGAGTTTTACATAGCCCACCCATCGGAGAGACACAAGGATGTGGTGTCAAAATATGGGTATTTTTGACACTGCCAGAAACCGAAAACCACTCGTCTGTTCCGTATGCACTTACTTTACGATCTTATACTCTGTTTCTTCTAGTCCATTCACCGTTGCGTAATCACCAGATTGCGCCAGTAATGGTAATTCAGCAGCTTTTGAATTTATTTTACTGCAAGTTAAAAACTGCCTTAAAATCGAATTCAAGTAAATATTATTTCAATTGTGGACCGGAAGGCTAGGGGCTTGAATCCCGATGGGAAAAGGATATTCTGCATTCGTACAGACCGGCCCTGGGACCCAGCCAGCCTCCTACACATTGGGTACCGGGTCTTTCCCGGGGGTAAAGCGGCCGGGCTGTAGTGTTAACAACTCACTCCATCTAGCGCCGAGGTTAAAGAAAGAGTAGAGCTATACATCTACTCCCTCTCTTGGCCTTCGTACTCTGTTCTAGGTGAACTTTATTATTCAAATTAGAGCTTACTTTCGTGTCCATTCCTGTAAGACGCAACTCGAGTATCCAAGTAGTCACTACACATTTCAAGCGTAGTCAAAGACCCTTGGTCTTTTGGGATTTTACGCAGCGTAGAATGGTTCTTACCGACGTTTCGGAACTTGTCCCATCTTGAATATGGGAGAGTTTGTCCCGAAACTTCGGTAAGAAACAAGCATTCTACGCTGCGTAAAATCCCAAAAAAGCGCAAATCTCATTTAAACCGCGGCGGAAGCCTGAAATCACGCCCGAAAGACCCTCCCTGACTTAACAAAATTAACTTTTTAAAGCCTACTGGTTAGGCGATGCATCAACGGGTTTAACATTGAACAATTGTACGCTCTGTCCACCCTGTATTTATGTGTTTTGTATTTATCTGAGATCAAACAGCCACATCTGCTCCAAACAACATAAACTAATTGGTTTTATAACCGAGATGAAAGTGTTTACTGCGCGGTACGAACTGGATCTTTAAATATACAAATCTGCGCTCATCTTTAAAGGGTTAATACATAACTAACACTTACGGGCCAGTTTCTTTTTATTGGTGTTAGCCGCACGTCTTTAGGTGATTCCATGAATAGAAAGAACAAACGGATTTCGTACCCACACAGACTTCCAAAAAAGAATACTAATAAGTGTGTCGTACCTTATAGCAACATAGTATAAGTATAATGTGGGCCGGATAGCTCAGTCGGTATAGCGACTGACTACGGGCTGGACGGTCCGGTCCGGTGGGGACGAGATTTTCCGCCCGTCCAGACCGGCCCTGGGGCCCAACCAACCTACTGTAAAATGGGTACCGGGTCCTTCCCGGGGGTAAAGTGCGGCCGGGGCGTACTGCTGACCACTGACCCCCTTCTAGTGCCGCGGTCATGGAAGAGTAGAGCTATACCTCTACCCACCCTCTGGGCCACACCGGGCCTGTAAAGGGAAAACTTTACCTTTACCTTTTAGTATAATCTGCAACCGTTTATGCTTCATTCACTTTAACCTACGGGGGGCAATGTCCAGTCAGCTCAGCCGCACGGCTCTTTTCATCTCAAGGAATATTCGTGATAATCCAGTTTGTTAGCCACAACTAATAGAACAAATTCATACATCACGACTCGCCATTTGTTAACGTCCCCTTCTCATTGCTTTCAACGCTTACATGCCTTTAAAACATGAAATTTTATGCTGAAACTAACAACCCTGTACATATCATACATCAATAAATCTCACATACGGAAACATCTAGAAGTGAAAAACACGTTGTCTGGTCACTACTTAATCAACATAAACCTATATTATTTAATAATTTTAATAAGTTCAAATTTATGATAACAAAAACTACACAAATATATTAAACCAATTTATTGAATTTTTAATTAGACATGGGCCGCCACAAATCTTGCTAACGTCATGCTTATACGCTGAACATGGAAGCGGAATGTTCCTCCGGAACTGGGCTGTACAAACTGCGGCTGTGAGTGAACTTGGTGTTCATGTTCTGAACACTGGAGTAATACATTTTCCCCCGAAATGTTGGTATCCGTCTACCAGAGTACACATAGGACTACATATAAATCTTCATCGCTGTGACTCAAATTCACTTCCATGCCATGAAAATGGAGGCAATGTGCACACACGCGCCAGACTACACAGACGACCACAACATGCAGCTTCAGCTTCGTCAAAACGAACGTTTGAAGCGGAAGGAAAGAGAGAGGAACGAGAAAGCTGGCAATAAGAACGAAGAACAGGAAAGTGAAAAACAGAGGAAGGAAAGAAAGGACGAAGGTAGGAACACCGGCGTTTATCACTTATTCAGCGACATAATGCATGCACGCTGAAGATGATGCCGAATCAGTACGGCAAACTACTGTCAAAACAGCAAAGCGCGATCAGAACTAATAAACACAACAACCAATCCCCGTGGCCGCGCGGTCTAAGGCGTGGGTCTGCGGCCGCTCGCTTGCTGGGATTGTGATTTCGAATCCCGCCGGGGGGATAGATGTCTGTCTCTTCTTAATGTTGTGTGTTGTCAGTAGACGTCTCTGCAATGGGCCGATCCCTTGTCCAGGCGAGTCGTACCGACTAATTGTGTCAGTGCGTGTGATCAAGTGCAGAAATAACACACTACACCTACAATGAGTATGCAGAAAGACGTCAGAATAAAAACGACCGAACAAAAAACAAACACATTCAATAAACGGACCACGGATCTTGAACAGAGAATAGAAGTCTTCTATCTGCAGTAGTTACCCTGTTATTTTAAGTACCAACGGATTCCGCTCGTAAGTGAGCCTGCTACATCAGAGTTCGGGCGCTTGTCCATGTTTGTTTGTTTTTAGCTAGACGGCTCCCAGTGGACCAGGGCCTGCTTATTCACGAGGTTTCTAGATCACACATATCGACGCACCACAGTCGGTAGGACTCCTCTGGACGAGTGACGCGTGATCAGCGCGTCGCAGAGACTTCTACCTGACAACACATAACACTCACAACAGACAGACATCCATGTCCCCGGTGGGATTCGAACCCACAATCTCAGCAGGCGATCGGCCGCTGGCCTACGCCTTAGACCGCGCGGCCACTGCATTTGTCCATGAACGCAAGGTAAACTTGAACTAACTAGGGGTAAAACTGTACTAGGTTAAATCCTGGGGCATCTGGTTGTGAGTTTGATGCTAAGTTCCCGAACACAGTAATTAGAACGGACCAGAATCCATAACGAGGGAGGCCTAACTCATGTCGCAAATGCCAGCCTATTTACACAACACTGATATTGGTGCCTTTTCCCACTGTCTACTTGGCACAAGGCAAAACACAAATATTTGACACCAAGAAGAGACAGGCTGGACGCGACTCTTAAGATGATGGTTGCGGTGTAATCGCTGTTAAGATATCAGTCGGAATACGAACATCTTTCATCACAAGCAGTACAGTTAAAAGGCCATCAGGATGGAATGTTTCGAAACCAAAAATTGTCAATAATGTGTCGTTAAGAAAGACAGACAACAAAGTAGAAAGCATGAGAAAGAAACAAAGAAGGGAAAAGCGAAACAAGGAGAAAATAACATACAGGAACCAGCAATTAATTACAGGCCTTCGCTGTTCTGGGATGTGACGCGGAGAAGGTTCGTGGTTGGTTACCGACGTTTTGGGACAACCTATCGGAAGTAAGAAATCTCGCAATTCATACTCTTCTGAAATAAATCGGCAGCCGCACAGAAGAACGCAGATGAAACGACACGGTGAAAAAGGATAGTGCCGATTAATATGTCAACAGGACGGTACCGATTGACATTGCCAATTAAAGTCCATAACAGTAGCGACTGGGAGGACTGGTTACGACACCCACATGACAGTAGCGAATGGTAGTGCCGGTTACGATGTCCACAAGACAGTAGCGATTCACGGTGCCGGCTAAGATGTAGCGACTGGTAGTGCCGGTTACGACGTCCTCAAGACAACAGCGATTCACGGTGCCGGCTAAGATGTAGCGACTGGTAGTGCCGGTTACGACGTCCTCAAGACAACAGCGATTCACGGTGCCGGCTAAGATGTCAACAGGACTGTAGCGACTGGTAGTGCCGGTTAAGAAGTCGAAAGGACGGCAGGAGCTTATTCCGTCAATAAATAACTCTGCTACATGGCCGGTCAATGTAATCATCCTGATACAGTAATATAGCATTGAGATGTCTTACTACTAAGAAATGACCGTCCAAGACTCGATTCTTGGTAAGTACGGCGGTCGGCTTTCTTCCTACCAGCACTTCACAACAGAAGAGGGGCGGCTTCCAGCTCCCACACTAACGAGAAAGTTCTTTGCTGTGGGCAAACTAAAGGCGGCCGGAAAAGAAACTGTATGGGTCATGAATACTTTTACGTTTTTACTAAATTCACCCAATATTTCTACGTGGTATGGCTTTTACTCGCAGATAAGCCTACAATGGGTAAGGAAGCCCAAATTTGGAACACGCACGGCTGGGGGAAGAAGACATCTATAAGAACTGAGCTATTGTTATGTTACAAATTAGTGGATCTTTACTAACATTGCCCGTCTACGTCTTCGTGACATTGCATTCGGTCACATGCATAACACAAGAAACAGCTCATTCCTTAGGGTAATAACGGTCGGGCTGAAGAGGCAATGAATACGTGAAGTTTCGCCTCCATTCTCCCATACATTCTTTTTGCGTGGCCCGTGCTTCTTTTATGAAGACCGTTAGGGAACAGTCATCCATACCCATTCATCAGCCCTGTTTAAATTAGTTCACTCTGTAATAAGGGCGAAGTGCTACATAAATCGCAACCGCTTCTTTCGAACAGATTAGTATTCGAGTCTGTCGACATGGGTTCCCTAAAAATGTCAGCGAGACGTGCCGAGAAGCGAGTCAAGAGCGCAGCACCTGTCACCCTCGAATTAGCTGCCCCATTAACATCGCTAAAGCTCAGAGCAGTCTGGCACTTAACACAAGCTTGCTTTTCTCTCGTCAGCTGACAGCAATCCACACCGAGAGGCACTTACATGTGCATGATGAACAGGACAATAGTGACGCTTTAGTATAATATATTTTTATTTATTTAGCGAAGCTTCCGATCAGTGACTCAGGCTACAAATCCACAATGTCAAATGCTAAGAGCAGTGAATGATAAATCGGGAAGGATGCGGCAGGCAAGGGTCATGGCTTACTGAGGGTGCTCTCTATGTCTAACTGGTGCAACTCAGGAAAACGACGAAAACTCACAACCAGTGTGGTCTGTGCTCCGTTAAGACTCGGAACTGTATCTCCCCGACAACAGCCAGAATGTCTGCCTCTCGGGCCAACTTGCTCTCTGTCGGTGGTGGTGGTATTAGCAGTAGTAGGTAGTAAAAGCGGCCATACGTAACTGTCCCACTGTGCGAGAATTCCTCAATGATGATGAATACTCACTTGATGAAGAGATGTTGACAACCCTTTATCATGTCAGCTTACTGCCAGGTTCCCGGCTTTATACACTTATTTCAACATGCCCTGACACAATCCACCAGGAGATACCTGCTCAAATGACCCGTACTCTGGGTGCTTCCCAACAACGGACAGAGCCTGAGACCACCCATAATAATAATAATAATAATAATAATAATAATAATAATAATA
>Ga0131853_10020621_pt1 | contig 11966 bp, 6 predicted proteins | sample TergutLab28metaG_FD_92764 | JGI IMG/M metagenome (GOLD analysis project Ga0131853, IMG submission 92764) | Labiotermes labralis P1 segment gut microbial communities from Petit-Saut dam, French Guiana - Lab288 P1 (version 2) (version 2) | ecosystem: Host-associated > Arthropoda: Insects >...
ATATATATATATATATATATATACACATACATACATACATAATACATACATACATACACACACACACACACATACATTAACAAACACACACACATACACACACACACACACACACACACATATATATATATATATATATATATGTGTAGAATATAGGAATGGCTGCTTGAGTTAGAGATGATGAGAAAGGAAGCCTTTATATATGTATGTGGATGATGCAGTATCCATTAAAGGCTCTAGGACCTCACATCTGACTTGAGAAGACGTTACAAAGGTTACTACTGGAATCTTGCCACAGCAAAATATCATTCATTTAAAAAAATCTCATTCATTTGAAACTGTTTAATTTAAAACACCATATAATTCAAAGCAGGTGACATTCTCCAACTTCAAATGTAGAATTTTGTGTACTTTTTAATGCATTTAATTTAAAATACAGTTTGTGTTTGATTGGAAGCCATATTACAGTCCTTTGATTTTGAAAAAGTTGAATAATTTCAAACAGAGTAAAACTCCAGTAGTCTGGAATGTGATGATCTGCACTCTTGGGGGAGGGGGAGAGCCAATTGTGGAGTGAGACCATGTTAGGTCTTTGCCACCTCACATGATCTCAGTTTGCCATTTTCTGTTTTTTCAATAGACTGTTTGTGTCCTTCACTGTTTTCACATTGTGTTTTGATGATACTGAAAGTGACTGAAGGTGCTAGTAGTCAAGCACTTCCTTGTTCCCAGCAGTGCTAGACTGACAGAAGTGTGCTGCATTGTTTTGTTTTATAGACAGTTCACATAAACTTTGTCTTCTTTTGATGGTCACCTGAGTCATACTGTAAAAAAACAATGGACTATGACCGGAACAGTTGAAAAATGTGAATTGTTGTTTTCATTCTTGCATTTTGATGTAAGTATATTAAATTATGTATTAAGTGCTTAATAATTAAATGCAAGAAGTGGGTCTTCCTATTATTCAGTGAAGTAACAAAAATCAGCCTAAAGCACAACACCAGGATCAGCTAGCCACATAAGAGGAAAGCATGCACTGGAAGAGTCACATAATTCAAAGTTGTGCAATTAAAGCCTGATATTTTGGTCCCCAAGACTTCAAACTGACAAGGTATTACTGTGATTTGTCTCCTAGTTTTGTATATTTGTCAGTTGTGAAATACAGGCAGCTGAGATGATTGGAATTTTTGTAAACATGCATGTATATGCAAGGTTTGAGGGCTGCACACCAGTGCCAATGGAAAATTCAAGTCTTCTTCAATATGACATGTTTAAATTGATGAACATGTACCAGAGTTTTGGAAGAGCTGTCTTCCTACATCTTCAAAACAGTCCTGTGCTTCCAGGACTTTACAAAGATGGAAGCGGCAGATTATTCCATACTGTTGGTTACTGTGTCAGTCTGTGTGGTTATATGTTCCAGAAGACTTGGATCTTCATACATGTATGATGCTGCATGTTACATGTACATTGTGTTATATAAAGAGAATGAAATGATTTATTGCATTATCTGCTACTCTTTAATATTTGGTGTTTCAATGCTGGTCCATTTCCTTCAAGATGTTATTTTTTATGGCAGTTTTTTTGTAGTTCTGTATATGCTCAGCCCTTTTAGTGAATAAGCTACCACCCATGACACACCATCATTCAGTATTTATACAGTTGCAATAATTCCTGTGGGGTCTTTAATATTACTTTCAAATGTTTCCTTAATGGGATGTGTGAGTAGTACATGATGCCAAATCATGCACAGTTTTTATTTTGTATACCAACTATGATGGAACTGGGATATCTTGAAATGTATCGGAGGATAATATTAATATGGATTGTAAGTAGGACATGACAGCATGGACTGGATGTTTCTGATTGAGGGTAGTAGAAGGTTGTACTGAATACAGTGAGCAATTTTGGGGTTACATAAAAGGCCAGGAATTTCTTGACTAGCTGAGAAACTGTTCGCTTCCTGATAAGAATAGCACTTAATGAGGTTCATAAAATTTTCTGTACCTGGACAGCAAGATGAAAGTATTCACATCTGAGCATAACTTTGCACATTTGTTTATGCCCTGCACTATTGAAACAAGAATCTCTGTTGTGAAAAGTATCTTATCAGGCTTGCCACTCTTTTTTCTTTCTATGTTGTAGACATGGAACCTTCTCACTTTTCATGAAGCATGTGTTTTAAAATGCTCTGTGTATGACCAGAATTGTTTGAATATTTTTAAGTGCTGTGTGTTTTATGTTGAAAGTGCATAATTAAGGAACTGTAACTAATGTAATTAGATCTGAAGTGCAGTACAGAGCATGCACTGATGACAGTTCAGTATAACTGATATTCGTGTGGAATAATAATCAGCACATTGATTGCACAATACAACTTTACTATGCCTGTCACTGGACACAATCCTGATCAGTTTTTCTCCATCTCTCATATCTGTAGTATTCAGAATGCACATTTTCTGAGAGGTTTCTGTGACATAATTTTGCAAATATTTGTCTCCCTGGTCATTTTGAAATTAGTCAGTGAAATACAACTATGGTAAAGTGCCAGGGGATTAATCTGAATACATTCATGCCTTAAGCACCATCTGTATCAGGCCTCTAAAACTGTGTTATTTATAATTTGACGTTCATAGGGCCATGCATCGTAATATTATTTCTATAGTAAAACCAACTAGATGCACCATTGTGTCAAATTTATTTTATTTTGGAAACGACACACTACATGTTTTGGACAGTCTTTCCGTCCATCATCAGGAGTTCAAGACTGTACATACAGCAACAGGCATTTGTCAAACAGATACTGTGCTAGCAAGCAGACAGCTGTATCTGTTTGACAAATGCCTGTTGCTGTATGTACAGTCTTGTACTCTTGATGATGGACGGAGAGACTGCCCGAAACGTGTAGAGTGTCATTCCAGAATAAAATAAATTTTAATACATTGGTGCGTCTAGTTGGTTTTACTATAGAAAATGTGTTGCTTGTACTTGAACAATGAATTTCTTGGTTATGTATGTACACTGTATACATACCGAGGTGGCTTCTGTGTGTACTGTTGTAATAAGACTCTGACATGCAAGATTTATATTGCTGGTCTGTATCAGTAGAACCAAGCGTGTTACTAAGTTACTGAATATTTTAAATTTGTCTTTTGCCTCCCCCACTGAATATTTTAAATTTATCTTTTGCCTCCCCCACTGAATATTTTAAATTTATCTTTTGTCTCCCCCACTGAATATTTTAAATTTGTCTTTTGCCTCCCCCACTGAATATTTTAAATTTATCTTTTGTCTCCCCCACTGAATATTTTAAATTTATCTTTTGTCTCCCCCACTGAATATTTTTAATTTGTCTTTTGTCTCCCCCACTGAATATTTTAAATTTATCTTTTGCCTCCCCCACTTCACCTCACTCCCTCTGCAATCGGTTAGGTGTTTTATGTTGGGGTATGTAATTCATGGGTGCCAAGTTTGGCACCCATTATCACAAATTTTTCATGTGTTAATATGTGGAGACACTGAATAATTGAGATATTCATCAGGCCGTAATTCTGTTTCATAGAAGACATTGTTTATTATCGTTCCATTTATCCATACCAATTACCAAGAAGTATGGCCACCCAGAGAAAGACAGCTGGAAAAATGACAGTGTTGTTTTGTCTTGTCAGTTATTTTGTACTGTGAAATGTATATGTTTAAGACCAGCCTTCTACAAAATGAAATCAGTGCTCTTTGTGTCACTGCAAAAATTACTGAAGAACTGTCTAATGAATGTGCAGCAGTAGATATCTCATTGAATTTATCAGGAGGTACTGGCAACCCTTTGTATTGATAGGTGTATACAGTATGTCCCTATGTCTGCCTAAAATTGCAACAGAATAGAGAGACATCCTCAGACTTCAGCATAATGTTTCCTTGTTTATGACCAACGTACACAAAACTTACAACATGTCGTTTTATTTTTGTAGTATTGAGAACAGAAATATGTATGTCCTGTCATTGGATTCTTTTGTAGTGCTCAATTGACTGGAATGATAAACCATGCTCAATAACATCAGCATCCTTTCTCTTCTGGATTATATTATGACTAGTGAAGTGACCCGTTCTTTGTCCCAGTACTAAACAATGCTCGGTTGACCATTTCTTAAAATAATTTTAGGAACTTATTATTGAAATTGGCCATGTTTCTATTACTTACCATTGTTTTGTTGCATTATGATCACTTGATGAATGAAACAGTTGCAAAATAATGGAATCATTTTGGATATACATCACCTTTGCATTGTGTCATTGGTAAGTGGTAACAAGAAACAGGGAGAAGTGGATAGCCTGTATGAAAGGACGTTATATATTTTAAGGATTAGTGATACAGTACAGCAGTTCTTTTCATTGTAGATTGCATGTCAGCCTTCCTACTGGTTAGATCAGCATACTTTCAAAATTTTTGTTATATTAGTAGCTACAGAGATTGTATACTTAAAAACATTTTTGAATGCGGTGGATGTAACAGTTGAAAATGATGTCGGTATACTTGTTCACTTAGGGTGACCACTAATCAAAAGATTTTCCCTTGTAAATGTAAACATCCTGTGATCCACAGGAAGTTACATACCCACCCCATCACACACACACACTCTCACATTTCTTTTTTGCTGGTGGTGTGCAGTGACCTCTTTTACTTTAAAAAAGGGGCATAAGCCAAAAGTGGACTTAGTCATCTATTTTGCTTTTCTTCCAGAGCAAGAATTATTTGTGCTTCTGTAATTTCTAGTGATAGAAGTATATTTCAGTGTGGTGAGCCTTGTGGCATAGTACTTAGGGATGTCTGTATTTCAGGAGACAGAACATCCAAAGTAGCAAATTACATCCATCTTGGGGAACATGCAGAGTTTGTAATTGTCAGACTTTTGTATGGATTAAAAATACACTGTAATTAATACCTGAAACTTCATGTTATCAAAGGGGATTTTAGAAGCATTAGGAATGCACACATAAATGCTCCCTGTTAGTGTAGGGTATGCTAACTTGAAGATCAGTGATTTAAATTAAACTAAAGGTTAGATGAATAATTAACCAAATTCAAACCAAACAAGCCTGTTTCGTCAGTGAAGCACAAGACTTTGGCACCATACTTCACTGTAAAGATTTGTGTACCTTAATGTGATAGATGGCAAAATAAGTGCCTGCCCTGTATGTGTCTGAAGCTGTTGTGTATACGTATTGTAGTAATTACTATTCAGTGACTAATTGGTAATATTTTTCACATATTACACTGTGTATATGTATTATATGTAATATACATTTTTAAGTGATTGGTATATGAGGTTATGTGCTGTGTGAATATAAAAATTGCAATCATCCTTTCACCCATTACATTGTAAGACATATATTTACCTCATGAGAACTGCTGCTTTCTTCAGTAACACAATGTATGATTCTGAAATAATATTTTGAAGTACATTTAGATGTTGTGTTTGTAGAATTAATCATAATTTTCATATGTGGTAGTTTTGTTTTAATTGTGGTATACCCACTCTGTTGTAAGAACTAGAGTAAAATACATCTTCTATATACACTTATTTTTTAAGCCTTGTTGACACTCTGGCTGCAAAATCATACATTGTTGGAGAAACAGTTACAGATGGTAATGTGAGAACAAAGTATTTTTTTAAACCTAAGAGTGCTATTGTAGATTGTATGTAGTGTACAGTATGAGCATGAATCATAACTAAACAATGTATATGTTTTAAAAATGCTATAATAGAGTTATTTGAAACAAAACTTTTCACTGACTTTGCATATTTCAGGAGTTCTATACATGCTATGTAATAAATAAACACAAATTCTATTTTGCTGCTGGTTCTATGAATTTATATTTGAATATAATGTGGGTATGTAAATGACATACTTGATAAATAGAAGTGTGTGGTCTGTGCTTGCTTTGCTGACCTACATAACCTATGACATTGGCATGATTACTTTGTGTTTAACCCAATTTTCTTACTATTTTTTAAATGCAGAAGTGTCCTGCTGAATATTACACATAACATGGTGGGTGTTGTTTAGAAATATATTTAATTGGTATAGTTCCTTATGTGGATCAACGTTTAGGTTGTGAAACACATTAGGAATAACACAAAATTGACACAGGATTACTGTGAGTGAATGTAGGCAGAATTATTATAGCAATCTCACCCCATATGTGGTTGTAAATTGTTTATGTTACAAGAAAAATGAAAGGGATCCAGCTTTTATCTGCTTGCAGTTTGGTACCATCTAAGTGGAAATTTACTTCTCGGTATGTTGATGTATGTTGATAATTCCAAGAGAATGAACAACTAGCATCCTTGTTTCACATTTAATACTCTTATGAATATAAGGCACAAATCAAATTGGCTGTTACATGTAAAAAGAATGTATGACAGGATGCTAACATTAATGCTGAGATGTAGACCAAATAGATGAAGATGACTTGGAAGACCTTTGAAGAGACTGTTAGACTTCAAAACAGGTCTATTAAGGCCTAACTCATGATGGACGATGATGAACATAAACCCTGAAACTTGTACGTAGTTGCAGAAGTGGTTTTGTACGCAGTTGAAGAATGTAACATGCAAGATTCTGTGACTAAAGAGGGCTGGTTGTAAAATCACTTGTGGGGGGGAGTGAAGAGAGCAATTTGGATGAAGTGGAGATTCATTAAATTTGACAAGAATTGCAGTGATTAAAGTGTGATCACATAGATACAGACAATTCTGTCTTAACACAACACTTTATTGTTTCCTTGTGATGCTTTAGGAGGTTTGGGTAAAGTGGGAGATATGACTAACTAACTGACTACATGGAGCAGAATCCTTCTTGAGAAGCTAAGAGGTTTTCAGCTAGTCAAATTTCCCACATTTTATGGAACCCAAAATTCATTACTATATTTACAAGAACCCTCCACCTGTCTCTCTTCTGAGTGAGATCAGTCCAGTCCATGCCCCTTCATGCCATTTCCTGAAGATCCATTATATCATTATTATTCCTTCTGTGCTTGGGTCTTCCAAGTGATCTTTTTCCCTCATGTTTCCCCACCAAAACCCTGTTTTCCCCTCTCCCCCATACATGCTACATGCCCCACCCACCTCATTGTTCTAGATTTGATCACCTGAATAATATTTGGTGAGGAGTACAGATTTTTAAACTCCTGATGTACTCTTCTCAGCTCCTGTGTAATGTCATCCCCCTTGGTCCCAAATATCCTCTTCAGCACCCTATTCTCAACACACCCTCAGCTAACGTTTCTTTCTCAAAGTGAGCAATCACATGTCACACCCATACAAAACAAGGGGGAAAATTATGGGAGATCTGACATTGGTGAAAAAGAGCCAGTGGAATAGACTTGTGGTTAGAATGGTTATAAAGAGAATTTTCACTGACATGGTAGGTCACATCTGATCTTATCATTCAAGGACTCAGTGTTGTCTGTGTTAACTGATAAAACAGCAAAGGTACTGCCATATATGCCATGAAGGCATGCGGTCGGGGCAGAGGTAGAGCTTTACACATTATTAACCTTGGCACTAGATGGCAGTGGGTGCTAAGCTTCTCACCCTGGCTGCTTTATCCCTGAGGAAAGAACGTCCAGTACCCATTGAATAGGAGCTTGGTTGGATGCCAAATCATCCAGCCTATAATATAGATGGTAAGGTTTCTATGTTAATGGCTGAAGATTTGGAATTCAGTTAGCCATTGCTGAATTCATTGATGCAATAGTTGGTTCCATGTAGTCAGTGAAGTTTGCCATATGTTAGGTTTGATGTAATGAATATTCTGTACATAAAGTGCCCAAACTGTTTAATTGTATGGTTTCAAGGCAGGCAAATCAGGTAGTCTCCTTGGTCTCCTGGCTGTCTTGAAGGATCACCAAATCTCGTGCTTTAATCCAGTAGCAATTTTTGCTACCACATGGTCTTTTATTCTACTTCAAGAAAATTCTACATGGCCATTCAGTACACTCCAACTGCTGTATGTAACATGTGCAGTTGGTCTTACTTTATTACCTTAAGGAACAGTTCAAGTGCTGTGAAATGTTATGCCACATGAGATCATCACACCTTTTGACCTGAAAAATCTGGAAATATTTTCTCTCTGTTTAATCCTGAAAATGCCCCAAGACCAAAAATTTTAAATTTGTATTTTTAATCACCCAGTCATGTCACTTTTAAAGTAAAAATGAGAAGTAGATCTTCATAGCACTGGTCCTTGGAAGTGTATACGAGTTATGTTGCTTGGAGGATGGAAAGTGGCTTTTTTAGAATCGGGTACATATTTGAGCATTAGTTTAAAAGAGCAGGGAGTGGAGAACATATACAGGGAGGGGCATAGGTAGGGTGATGTAAGTGGTGCTGCCACCCCAGGTGGTAAAGTGGACTACAGAAAGAATATTGGTACTTTGAAAGAACTTCATGGTTCAATGGATAAGATACTGGCCTAGCAATCCAAGATTCAGTAGTGTGTGTCCACTGGGTTCCAAGACTGTCAGCATTATAGAGATCTAGTGATACTTTCAAAACTTCAGTCATAAAGTTAGAAGCCAATGAACGTATATGTGTATATAATTTAGTATGCCCATAACTTCAGCCATGACAATTTTTACAACACTTATAATATTCAGTATAAGAAATTCTCAATTTGTGGCTCTCCATTGAACACAACAAATTTTAATAGCATAGTTCCTTTTATTTAAAATGTGGAGACCAGGAGATTTTTATTAGTGCACCAACAATTTGGCAACACACGACATTCCTAGTGATCTGAATTTTGGATTCTTGAACCCTGCGGGTGGGACCGATAGGTTGTCCCGAAACGTCGGTGAGAAACTACCGCTGCTCGTTGAGTAATAGTGCAGAAGAGTGCAGTTTTCTGTATTTCCGCCAGACGAGAAGGACAATAAGTACTGACAGAATGGCAGTGGTGATAGGCAGCAGGTTCGCGTCGCCAGAAAGAGAGCGTATTCGTTGTGGCGAAGTGAATCTTGACATGAAGATTGCCATCGTATGGAATGTGGAGCCGTGTAGTATGGTAGAAATCCACCGATGTTTCGGAGAAATGTGCTGTCCCGTGTAAGGTTGTAAGAATGAAGCTCTTACTCATTGAATAGGGAGGCAGCATTATGCTAGACACCACGGCGTCACATTTCCAGAAATAGTCACGGCTCTTAAGAGTCTCGGAAATACAGGTTGGTAGCGCTTGACGTATTTTGTAGGTGACTGGTGTTGTTGGTGACTGTTCTGTAGTATATCGGTGCAGAGGGCATGTTTACTCAGTGGTTCCAGTAGTTTGTATCAGAGAGTAGTGCCATGTGGCTTGGCTTGTTATGTAGTTGTTTGCGGTTGGAAGTGAATGTACTTAAGTTATAACCTAGATCATAGACCAGTGGTTATAATTGCGGGAATTGTTATGTCGGCTCTATACATGTCGTTGTGGTTTCTGTTCAGCAAGTTTTAAACGCGACTCCAATGCAGAACTCATAACATCTCTTCTGTAGCTAATGCTGTGTTTAGGTATCGTTAGCCAGTTTATTTGCAGAATGACATGTAATTGACAGGTTGTGTGCCCCTCTTCGGTAGGTCATGGGAGGTTTAGACCCAAGAATGACGTGTCAGTTCAGTCTTTATTGCTTGCTGTTATAAATATGTTACATGTGTGTGTTTATTAAAATTATCATTATTGATGACTGCACAGACTGTATAATTGAAGTATAGATTAAAACGTGTTCAACAGTACATGTGTCGGATATAACTTCAAAGGTTTATTCTGCGTCCATGGTTTTTTTTACTGATGATGAACGCCTCGTACCCATTTGACATTCAGAAGACCGTGCATCGTGATATATTCTTATAATAAAATCAACGAGATGCACTAATTGCACTAATTTCTCTAATTTATTTTTGGAATAACTCTATATATGTTTCAGACTGGTTTTCTGTCCATAATCAGGAGTCTAGTACTGTATACACGGCAATAGGTATATGTCATACAGGATGATCCCGTTAACAAGCAGTCAGCAAAACCTGTATGACATATTCCTATTGCTGTATATACAGTACTAGTCCGAAACATGTAAAGTTCTGTTCCAAAAATACATTTGAGAAATTAGTGCATCTCGTTGGTTTTATTATAAGAATACCTTGTGCCCAGTTTGTGGTTATGTTCATAATCTGTAATCATACTTTCATGTGTCTTATGTTGATGGTTCATTAGCTGCCACACAGAAAGCTGAAAGTTTTCGCATGCCTACCATATAGTTTTTCTATTGTAAACAATATTTCCATCACAAAAGTTCCATGGTTCCCAATACATTGCCATACATAATTTCGGGGCCACTACAAGAGGTGTTATACCCACCTCACATATTACAAATTTTGAGCACCTGTTTTGTCAGGTGACTACATTTTGTATGGTGGTGCCTAATATTGTTAGCATAATTACTGAAGTTTCTTTTTCTGTACATACAAAATGCACCTGGCAGGAAGCTCTAGATCACAGGCCATTCCAGAATTGTGGGCCTCCTATATGAAACTTTCTTCATGTCACCTTTCTGGCACCCAGAATTTGGAGGCGGGTCCTAAATTTTTGGAAAATTTGTGGACCTCTGTATGAAGTGGTTTGTTCTGATTATAAGATATAAAGAAGCACCATACACAATTGGATGGCCTTCAGTTGACACACAATTCCAAAGAAATTTTATGACAGTTCATTGGTGCAGAAGTTGAAATGGGAAAAATGCTGAAATACTCTTACCAGGTTCCTTTTCTGTTTCCTTAAGGGAGTAGAATAAGAAATGGATGACAGTGGTGAAAGTCAAGCTCTGCTTATGAAAGAATTTGTGTCAGAAAATGATGTATGTAGAATTGATAATGGTTCAAGTTCGGGAGAAGAATCGTACAGCCATTCAGATGGATGGTGGTGTGGAACAGGCACCGGTACTGGTTCCAGTTGCAGTTCCTCGTCATGCTTTGCATCTGACTCTGATAGTGGGTAAGTTGCTCTTGTACCACCGGGTGCCAATGTAACTTCAGTAATTCTAACATTCATTATTTTTAGGTAATGTAATTGACTTTTTATGTGCTGTAATATTAGTGGATATGTCAGATGATTAAATGGTGTTTGAGTAGTTTACAGTTTAGTCATCTGTTGACCAAGACTAAGCTGGTTTTTGAAAGCAGTCTCAAAACCCACTGTCACATTCCTGGACCCATCATAGCTTCGTTGTAGTCCCTTTTACTTATTTACTTACTTAGTTACTTACTTACTTACTTAGTCACTCACTCACTTACTCACGCCACGGAGCATGGAGTCCTTCTTGAGAAGCTAATAATTTCTTAGCTAGTCAAGAGATTCCCTGCGTTTTATGGAACCCAAAGATTCATTACAGCATTCACAAGTGCCCACCACCTGAATCTATCCTGAGCCAGATTGATCCAGTCCATGCCCTTGCATTCCACCTCCTGAAGAGTCCTTATTACCTGTTTTTTTTTTATTCTTGTCAGACCCCAATTATTTTTTTTTGGTTCTTGTCAGACCCCACATGGCTTGAAGGTCTCTTGGAGTGGATCAATTGAGTACTTTGTCTAGACAAGCTTTTACCCTCCTATATGGTCTGTTCCTACAACTAGGATGTGGAACAACACTGCAGGAGGTGATACAAGGGCGGAGAATCTAAATGATTTGAAAACTGTAGTGAGATTAGAGAGGAAAGTCTTGCATCACCTATGTTATATAGTGTGGTAATGGATGAGATAGTAATAAGCATGAGAGAAGGACAAGACTATATGTCAGTTTAGATAATTCTGTGGTTATGAAATTGAGTTAGAAAGCATGGGACATGGAAAGGATGAAGTGTAATAATCATAAAGTAGGGACAGAAAAAAACACAGGTAAATTCTTACTGGTCTGATAACAGTAATATATATATATAT
>Ga0131853_10020622_pt1 | contig 11966 bp, 6 predicted proteins | sample TergutLab28metaG_FD_92764 | JGI IMG/M metagenome (GOLD analysis project Ga0131853, IMG submission 92764) | Labiotermes labralis P1 segment gut microbial communities from Petit-Saut dam, French Guiana - Lab288 P1 (version 2) (version 2) | ecosystem: Host-associated > Arthropoda: Insects >...
GAAAAATGAAGTCGACTATCATTTAATGATGAATTTCATAATGTTTGTAGATATTCAGTTAATTCCCTTAATATCAGTACGGCTTAGTTCTTAATTAAGCTAATGACAATTGTATGTTTATTTTATGTCTCCATATTATCAATAATTTTTTACAACAAGGATAAAGACGTATTATTATTCTCAAGTAGTGATTATTTCGTGCGGTATGCAGCAAGCTATACATTTCTAATTCCTACTTCATTCAGCGGAGCGAAGTTTTCACTTCAATTTCACCAGTATTTTACGCCTTAATCCGAAGTCAGGAATTAAATTACATTTGACAGGAACCTGGACTGAAATTTGAATAATTCTCAGTATGAGAACAGTAGGAGAGGAATCTAGGAAACAGTACCAGTGTGACTGGGCTTACATTTCTCAGACTTTTAAACTCCACTCCCTTGTAGGAGTACAGTAATGTCACCTTCAAAATTGTCTCTGTGTTGCATTAAGTGTGTGAGACGAATGAGATAGTAAATTGGTTAATTTGCAGGTGCGATGTTTTTGTGTCATCAAAATTACAAAATTCAACCTATATTTCCAATGTATTCTTTTAAAACCCAGAATATGAATTTGTATTACCGAATCAGACAATACAAGTATCCAAAGTAAATAATTATATATTTTTGGGCTTTATTAATCATTGTAGTTTTCAAATATAATCTGCTGTTTGTTAACATTTTGAACACATTGCACAAATGTATTATTATTATTATTATTATTTGTATTTGTATTTGCATTTGTATTGGAAGGTTCATCGCCTGATTTAAAAAAAAAAGTTTCTTCTCTCATGTAGTCTGGTAAAAGAATAAGTTTTTTTTTTCCAGAGCTCTATTTGCCTGAATTTTAACAGGAGATAGGTTTATCTTGCAGCAGCTTCCTCGTGGAAATTTACTAAGAGATTTCAGTTTCGTATAACGGTGACTCTCTGTTCCCATAAGAGACCCAGCACTTTCGTCTCAAATATTAGCACAATTCCACGAGACACATTACAGATAATATCAGGTGGCAGAACATTAAATCTCACTTGGTAACAAAAATATTATTAAAATTCAAACCAACAAATGCATATAATTTTGTTCAAAAATTTCCATTATATTATAGAACGCAAAATCCTAAACGTTTCGGGCCTTATCGTCCAATTATCTTGGAGCAAATAATTTGTAAAAAGATTGCTTAACGTTTTAGTTTTCTTCATGTGGCAGAACTGCTATAAATTCCTCAATGTGTAATATATGTGTCGTACACAAAGTTGTGCTGCCTAATGTACATACATTACAAGCTAACGTGGACCCAAATTAAAATATCTCCAAACTATGTAATAAATCTTATTAATGAAATATCAATCTCGAGAAAAGAAAAACACACGTTCCGTACCAGAAAAAATATCGATGATTAGGAATTCAATATTATGCTTTCGAATTTTAGGCTTTGTGTAAGAAGCAATAACGCAACAAACTTGCAGATCATGACCATAAAATGCCTATTTTATAAAGAAATAGAACAAGTCATATAGCAGTAATTCTTAATAATATCATGAGTGGGTGGGGCGTGGTGGAGCTGCCTTTTCATTCTGTTTAATGCAACTGTTAAGATGCACAAGTTTATCCCTCCAGTTCTTTAACCAAAAAGTAATGCAACATACGTACAAAGTAAGGCTGAGGCCCTTTAGTTTGACATATGTTGCTGTGCGAAAGAAATAAGTATTACATATTCTGAGTGTGTGTTTGTAGCCTTTGGTATTCATCCTGTAAAACTCATGCGCCATATATATTTTCATGTCACCTATATGCCCAGTCGGTACCATATTTTTCCGCATTACCTCATAAACGACAAGATATTCGGAAAAAAAAATTATTGGACATAAAATTTGTGGATGGATTTTATCTACAAATATGTCGGCAACGTCTCTCGTTCTAATAAGAATTCAAAGAGATTTCGTGAATGTACATGTCTTCACACAGAGAAACCCTTTTCCTTGTCAGAGCTTAAAAATTTTCAATTTTCTCGACAGATTTTAGAAAAACATTCAACTATAATATTTTACGTAGATCCGTCCAGTGGGAACCGAATTGTTCTTTGCAGACGAACGGACAGACGGACGGATAGACATCTCGAAATTTTACAAACGCATATAGATATCGGGTTTTACGTGATTAACTACTTTCAAATATGTATACGGAACAGACTGGCCTAGCTGTAACACTACAGACATTTCTGGTTCAAAACTCGGAGTGGGTAAATTTATCATGAATGAGGTCATTTGCAGTTTCCTTTAGCGCATCCAGGAAAACAGCGGAATATTATGTGCAATAGGTCAAATATGTCCTTTTCCAAATACTTTTCAGTACCTATATAATTAATCAAGCACCCTATCCCTAAAAGCGATATATATATATATATATATATATATATTCGAAATCTAGAATGACTCAATAATAAACTGTAGAGGACGTGGCCCCATTTACATTACAAGAGAGATTTGTTTAGTAATATTATGAAAACCCACCAAAAATAACCGTCTTCTGATCAAGAATTTAAGATGTATTTCCCTTAGTGTCTTTTGACTTAAATTTTAGGTGACATTATGGCATGATGCTTGTACTTTTCGCCATTTTACTGAATTAGAATAATTGATGAAGAGCGACGACTATAGCAATATACAAGTACAAACGGACTCTGCAAAACTGACTGGCTAGTGAGAAAACAAACATCAGAATAAACTGGATTAAAGCAACGTATTTGGATTATATATTAATTTTAGTTCGTGTGGAACATTATTGACAACCATGCAATTTCATGTCAAATCTCTGTTACAATATTTAGTTTTGATGCTTCCAATTACTCGTTTAGCCCTCCCAATCCCTGTGGTTACAAGATATGTGTTCCACTGGTATGAATATCACAGCACTGAATTTTCACAAGTTTTTACCCATTTTAACACATATTTCTTACAATAAACAAATATCACTTGACCACACTCTACTAATTGGTGTGTGTAATAATGCAAAATGGTAATTATGAAGCAGAAAATAATTCTTTAAATATAATGGAAAAAATTTCAGACCTCAAATTGTTCATATGGAAATAACGCTTTCATTACCTCTAGGTATTCAAAATCTCGAATTTGCTTCCCACATTATTTTCGAAACCGTCCACAAAAAAAGCGAAGCACTGCACATCTGCAAGCCTTACGCCATTGCAGCTACGTATTAAATCATTTCAAGCCTGGCTTTTATCAAACGCGTCATCAGGTTGATTAGAATCTTCTTCATTTCGCCAAATTAATTTATTTAAATGTCTTATAATTATCACAAGAAAAGTGCAAATGTTGTAATTCGTGACGTAGTACACAGAGTTTACAAAGGTGTTCTTTACTTCCAAACTGTCATCAGGTTTTACGGCACTCTTATGAGCATTAATTGCATTTACTGGCATAAGGAAATTACGGAAAATCCAGCGCAGCTTTTCATGAAACATACAAACACGAGAAAAAAATTACGTGCGGTTTTCATGATGATTTTTATTCATTTCGGGAAATAAAGATGAAAACAAAGATAGTAATTAATTTACGGCCCTAAGGAAATTTAGACTTTTACAGCAGATATTAGCGTAAAACAAACTCACTCGTTACGGTTTTGTTATCACATCCTATAAAGAATTTTATACAAAATGGGAAGTATAATACGTAAAATGTTAATCAAATATAACTTACGGACTTCATTAAAGTGTGGGTCCCACTGCACATTTGTAGGAGAAACAGGCATTTCATTACAGGTAAATAAAGTAAAGTAAAGTAAAGTTCAACCTAGAACAGACTACGAAGGCCCAGAGGGGGAGTAAACAATAGCTCTACTCTTTCTTTAACCTCGACACTAGATGCGAGTGGGTGGTCAACGCCACACCCCGGCAGCTTTACCCCCGAAAAATCCGGTACCCATTATACAGGAGGCTGGGTGGGCCCCAGGGCCGGTCTGGAGGGGTGCGGAAAATCTCGCCCCTACCGGAATTCGATTCCCGGACCGCCCAGCCCGTAGCGAGTCGCTATACCGACTGTGCTATCCCGGCCCCCTTTTATTACAGGTAGGCTTATTACGTGGAGCTTCAGCATCTAGACTTACAAAAGACTCTTGAAATAATTACGGGAAGTGAGTTTAGAATTTCAGTGACACAGTTCATCAACTTACGATAGTTGTAGAGCCCATTTGCATAAAATTCACTCTCGCCGTAAAATTTTGGTACGGAACTTTAGAACCAAATGTTATTAAAATTCAACATATTGAAGACCTAATCGGAAAGAATGATTTACCTACATTACCTTAAAAGACTAAAAAGAACACAATGTTTCCTGTGAAGTAGGAACTGAATCTTTATAAAGATACATCACATAAATAAATTTGGATCTTTAAACTGTTAATAATGTTTAAAAAAAGCCTTTTTATCATATACCAATATTTTGATTCTATAGAGAAAAAAAAACTGAGAAAGAAAACAAAAATTTGTAATTTTCAATCTACGTGTGATATTAACAGCAAGATTCTCTGTTGAGCATTTTATTAGACAAATGAAAAAGTTATGTAAGATAAATATGAAATTCAGACAAAATTTTTGATAACAAGGCTTCGTCTTTGTTAACCTTTTGGCGCCGGAATTATTTTTTTAATTTTAGCACACCCCGTGTATAAAATGTGAATAATACGGGAACCAAATACGTTAGAATTATGAAACAAACTGCATTTTGAAGAGAAAAAAACGGAGAATATATACCATGTTTAAAATATTCAGTGCCTATATTTGTTGAATAAATATATAAAACGCAACTTTAGGGGTTAGCGGTGCGGTACGACCACTATAGTTGACATTAGGCGTCAAAAGGTTAATACGATGATGTCTACTTCCCTGTGAGAATTCCTACCAAGCACGCCACTGATAGCGTTAACTGTTGACGGCAGCGCCGTACAAAGCAAAGTTTAGAAACAGAACCTGAATGTCAAGCTCTGTAATATAATTCAGAGGTGTTACGTGTAATGAGCTATATCAGATAAACACCGCTGTGTGAGTCATTATCGTAGATCTGCAATTAAGGAGAGGCATACATTATTCAAGTAATGTTTAGGAAAAGAACAGATTTAAGTATGTTAATACAATGTAGTGCAAGTAATGCAATTCGCATTGTCTTGCAGAATAAATTAAGCAAATTTAGAACTTGAAGAACTAGTTTAAAATTCATCACTCTGTAGTCTGTCTTACGATTGGTCCATAACCTTTTTCAAAGCTAGTTCACTACAGAGTGCGATCTAGTTCTTCTTCTTTCAATTTCCAACACCCTTTCTTTTTCTGAAGGACATTCAGCAGCTGGTATGTATTTATTTCCTCTCTTCCCGTCAATTATAAACTTTCCACTACCCTTCGTTTAGAAACGTATTTTAAAGTCAGTTCCTAAGTAAGCTTTTACCAACCAGTTACCTTTTTCCTATTTATTGTAAGCAGGATATTGCTCTACACCTTGACTATATGTAATACTGCTTTATTTCTCACACGATTTGTCAAAATGTTCCTAATTAAATATATATATATTTATATATAGTAATCTCTTACCACAGAGTAAACACACTCATTCTCAGTTACAGAGAAGAATTTTTAAGATCTGGTAATAGATGATAATTACGAGAATTAATCGAGGAATATAAATAGAGTATGAGAAAAATGCAGGGTTGTAAACATTAGGCATAGTGTAACATACAGCCTGATAGCACCAGAAACTAAAACTACTGTTAGGAGTATTGACGTCTGTGTGAAAACTCACTACCTGACAACCCCTGGTTACCACTCATGTGGTTATCTTGCCATAAAAATGGCGTTTTCTTGATCACTTGAAAAGTCACCAAATATTCAGGTACCACCCAAAATACCGAGTTAGGTGTGTAAAATATTTTAAAGACCAATACTTTTTTTTCAATTTTATTGATGTACTTTTATTGTATTATGGACATCAACATGTTTCATTCACTCTGGTGGCCTTTTCAAGGTGATTTCTTTGAGAACAAGAATACAACTTTAATTAAACAATTTCTGAATCACTCCACAGGGTTATGAATCATAAAATTTCAGGTCAAAATTTCTTGTTAAAAAATACAATACAATAAAATATAGATGATTGTAAAAATCTTGAGGTTAAAATTATTTGGAGTGTGTGGAGTGATGATTATATAGCAGATAAGGTGGCGAATTACAATCCTATAATAAAATTATGTATATAAGATATGTTAATAGTTACAACACAAAAAGAAACGAACACGATTCAATACATTGCGAAAGATACTGGATTTCCCTACGAATTTCTTACGAAACTCAACACATGCATATCACAAAACCATTCATACCACCCACAAATGACATTACATTTACCACCCTTAAGACATGGGTCACATTCACCTATTAAATCTCCACAATACCCAAACTAAACCATCTTTTCCGCAACACCTACCTCAAAATCGCATTCAGTTCCAACAACACCATTCATTCTGAGGTGTGCCATCCCTGCTGTGTGTTTAGACTATATGGTGAGATAAATTCAGTCAAAAACAAAACTATAAATATATGGCTAAATGATGGTGTTTATTAGCAATGGGAAAACCACATGTTTCGGCCTATAGCAGCCATCTTGTTAGTCTGACATCTCCTTATTCTTCGGAATAAGGAGAAGATGTCAGACTAGCCAGTCCCGCAAAAACACCCCCCCCCCCAACATAGGAGCATTAGGGTACGACACCTGCAATCACAGTTTCCTCCTAACCCCACACCTACCCAAGCGGAAAGACCCACACCCAGCTACCTACAAATTCATTGACCCAATAGACATCCCACCAACTTTAGCTTAAGAAAAGTACGTAAAATGATAATGAGATCTCAACATCACCACGCGACTTAGGCATATTATATAAAACTCTTTTAGCAAGAAAGTTATCAAAACCTGAATATGGCCGCTATGGGCCGAAACATGTAGTTCTTCCATTGTTAATAAACACCATCATTTAGTCATATATTCATAGTTGCGTCAAAGAACATATCCGTTACATTACATCAGACAACCCACAATCGCAATATGCCAACCATATCCCAAACAACGCACACGAATGTGATCCTACAAAAACCACTATGACTTTATTATATTTCCGTACAAAAAGATCATCTGAAAATTACACAGTCTGACAATTATGTAACGAGACTGAGGTTATAGAATAAAACTGGAACAAAAGACTTGAGTACTAGTACTATCTGTATTTTATTCAAAGTACATCCCTTCTGCATCGATACAGTGAGTGGCACGATCTAGCAAAGACTGGAAGGACCTCTGCACGTCTTCTTTGTGGTACGGTCCGAAGACTCGATGTCACAGCCGCTTGGATGTCTTGAACATCTTCAAACAGATGCCCTTTCAATGGTAACTTCAGTTTGGGGAACAGAAAAAAATCACAGGGGGATAATCAGGGGAGTAGGGCGGATGATGGAGCACGCACACTTGATTTCGGGCTAAAAATTCTTGTACAACAACTGCCCGGTGAACCGGTGCATTGTCGTGAAGAAGAAACCAACTGCCTGGTGCTGAGTACTCGGGCCGGACACGGCGAATCCTCTTCCACAGGCGTTCCAGAACAGTAAAATAAAAACTTCCAGTGACAGTTTGTCCCTCAGGGACAAACTGGTGGTGAATGATTCCCTTGCTGTTGTAGAAACACACAAGCATTTTCTTCACTTTTGACTTTTGAAGACGAACTTTTTTGCCTTTTGGTGATGCTGGTGAATTCCATTCAGCACTTTGGCGTTTAGTTGTGGGATCGTAGCGAAAACACCAAGTTTCATCCTCTGCTACAATCGAATTCAAGAAAGTTTTATTTATACGAGCAGTTTTACTGATGTCTTTCGCGTACTGAACACGTTCGTGTCTTTGATCATCAGAAATTGCGTGCGGCACAAACCGGAAAGCGACCTTTCTCTTGCCCAAGACTTCCACTAAGATTTGATGAATCGTCTCCCTGTTAACACTAAACTCATCAACCATCATTATCACAGTCATACAACGTTCTTCTTGTATTCGTTTTCATACTTTTGCAATGAGTCCCTCGTTACGAACGGAAAATGGACGCACAGGCCTGGCTTCATCTTCAATCGTTTCCACACCACTTTTGAATCGTGCTTACCACCTGAATATCTGTACACAAGATAAGCAATTATCCCCCTACACTTGTCTCAACAATTCCACAGTCTCTGCTGCAATTTTCCCGAGTTTAAAACAGAATTTAATGTTCGCTCTCTGCTCCATGCCGCTACTGTGACCACGTCCTCTCACTACTTGCACAACATGGCGCCGTATTTCCCGTCATGCTCAGCGTGGGGCGTTGCGGTTTTGCCAGATTACAGATGAATGTTGGTCACATGGACGGCATGCATTGTTTCATAGATAGAACTTTTATCTTGGTCAAAATAAAATCAGTCTCATTATATAATTGCTGGACTGTGTACTACATAAATTCTTTCACGAACACAAAGTGATTGTTAAGGTACAAACCCAAAAACTAAAAATCCAGTATCGGAATTAGACTACTAGAAGCAACTGTATCACGCATGCGAGTAACTCCGTAACGCCAAATCTCCTCCCGGACACTTCACGTCAGTTCAAAGTATTTCTCCATCCACACTACACATCACCCAACAATCCGGTACGTAACTTCATCAACCAACGTTTCCCCTTTATCAACATTTCCACTTATTCAACATCCAGTCATGTATTAACGTGGTTTTTAGATATGTAAACATATATTTTTACTACAGGATAATAATTCCCCATATGTATCTGCTATACACATCATTCAACATGTTCCAAATAATTTTATCTTCCGATAATTTTATAACCATTCATGTTGCATTTTATTATTCAACAGCGAAATTTAACCTGAAATTATATTGCTTTTAACACTGAGGAGTGATTCAGGCACATTTCAATTATAACAGGATTCTTGTTCTATAAGAAATCACCCTGAAGAGGGCCACATGAGTGGCCCAAATATGTTGGTGACCATAACACCATAAATGTACATAAACAAAATTAAATTGCATTTTTTTTCTTTAACACATATTGTGCAACTAATTATTGCAAAGAATATGGAACATGTCAAATTGATAAATGTAGTTATTTCATAAAAGAAAGTTACTGGTGAAGTTGAAATGAGAGTTTCCTTGGATCTTAAAACTTGTGGGATAAGGAAGTTCAGACGTTTCGGCGAAAACTGCTTGTTGAATACCACGGCGACTGAATTTATTTAAGGTCTATGGTGAAATAACTTGTAACGGGAAATTTTTAATTTACACACGAACTTATCGAAGATTGTGGCCGAAAGACACTTTCTTTGCAAACATATTCTCATCCAACATGGTACACGAACTCATACGTCTACCATGTCTGTGACATCCTCCGTAAAAGCCTGACATCTTACAAAAAATAATCTTGTTCGTATGCTTCACTGAATATCATTCAAGAAGACCCGTTGGGAGTGACCGTATACCATAACCGGCATTAGTGACCAGATCCAAGCTTAATTCACTTTACCCCCAAAGAAAGATCGGCCGGCATCAGTTCGAAATGATGCGAGTTGGGCCACAGGGGCGGTCTGAAATGTGCAGAGAAGAAACAACAGATTTTCTCTTCCCAATAATGGAATCCTAAAAATAGGTTAACTGTTATTGCAAGTTACACACTAAGAAAAGTGCGCGAATTAACATTACCAGTTCTTGGAGGTGTTCTGAAAGTTCTTTGAAACCCGTAAGTCGTTGTTAATACGCCAGATTGTCGGAAGTGTTTATGGTGTAGCAAGGAACTACTTCGTTTCGCGTATATTTTTGCAACCAAAAGACAAATTTTTCAATGCTCGAAACGTATAATGCAGACATTTAATGAAGTGAAAATAAAACTTTTAAATTATATTTTGTTGACCGTGCATCCTAATAAAATGATAGTCTTTTTTACCAACTTGATGCACAAACTCTCTTATTTTAATAAATTTGTTATAGAATACAACCAGTGGTAATCATACTTTTATGGAGTTATTAATAACTATGTAAACATATCATCCACACGACGCAGTCCGCACTTCGCGAATCAGCACATACACTTTTTAATAATATCTGCAGGATTTTATGCGTATTTTATCATCTTCTAATGTTTATATAATACAATAAACTATACATTTTAGTAATTTAGACCACTCATTTGTTTTCAGATTGACGATAGCAGATGTTGTAATAATGCAATTGCCCACCTGATGATGAGCATAATAGTGCTCGAAACATGTAGAGGAGTATAATAAATGTATTAAAATAAAGAATTTGTGCATCAAATTGGCAAAAATAGACTATCAGGAAAATAAAAAATTTCTCTTAAAATTTAAAATATTCTGAGAAAGTATAAACAAATTTTGCATTAAAGAATAAATTTCAAAAGCAGAAATAAGAGACTAATTTATTGTAATGTGCTGTCGTTACACAACATATAAAACAGTTGTAATTTTACAACTGGTTAAGCTCGGCTACATGTTTCGGCCATTACCCGGCCATCATCAGGCCGACAAAGAAATATTGTTAATTAATGTACAGTCATTATGTATGTACCTTAATTAACACATGTACCTCTACCTACAGGTACTAGAGCGACAGGTATCTCTACGTACGAAGGATATGACAAATGCTTTCTACTAGAAATAAGCGACTCGGGGCAAAGGCTTAGAGTGGCTGTATCTCAGTTCTCTTGTGTAATTCTCTGTTTTTATATCACCCAAACTTTGCCGAGATTTTTTTCGTATATTTTGAGTGTCATCAGCCCGGACACCCGAAGCAGTAATCGCGAAGAAAGTATTAAATCGTAGAAGCGAAGAAAGAAAGTAACTTTGAAACAAAAGTTAATTCTATAAAATGGTAAGAAAAGTGGAATGTCATCTAGTTTCAGAAATAGTTTCGGCCTTAGTTTTTCGACGATCGGAACAAATATTGAAGACGAACAAAACAAAATTTCGTAAAAAAAGTTTCCACGCGTTGGCAGTTGAAATTCATTCCCAAAAATTGTGGAGTTCTTTTTTTTTTTAATTAACGTTTTTCGTTAAGTAGAAGGACGATCTGAAACAACTCAGTAGTTCTATTGGTCTTGTTCTGTCGTTCATTAAAGTCCAAACGTTTCGACTTCCGAATACCCGGCTTACTGAACGATCTGTGGACAACGATTATGCTGCAATTCAAGGACATTCTCTATTGTTTTATTTTAATAATGGCAGGTACATTGACTGTTTATCATTGAACTATGCGATCAATAAAAGTAAACCCCCCCCCCAAAAAAAGGTATTACACTTTAAAAAACAAAAACTTTAAAAAAGGAAACATTTACGGTAAATATAAAGTCCTAATGCTAAGGGGTAGTCACAAAAAATAGTGATAATAAAATAACAAAGTCAATTTTTCAAAGTAGATCCACCTCCTAGTGTGCACCCTGGGCAACTTTCTGTACGGCTAAGTGATCTACAACTCTGGCATAGCGACCTAACTAAATAATTAGAATTATATTAGATTATTGCACATTCTGTATTGTAAAAGTTTATAATTTCCACATGCTTACTCTGGGGACTGCGGTAGCACAGTGGTTAATGTGCTGTGCTACAAATCGGAAGGTCGCTGTTTCGATCCCAGCTGGTGTCAGTGGAATTTTTCATTGTCATAAAACCCTGGGGTCGACTCAGACTCTAACAGAAATGAGTACCAGGAGCATTTTCTGGGGGTAAAGGCAGCCGGTGCGTAAGGCTGACAACCTTACCACCATCCTGTGCCGTTGTCATGAAATTTGGGAACCTTAACTTCCTGGAACCCTCTGGGCCACTCCAGGCCTGTAA
>Ga0131853_10020623_pt1 | contig 11965 bp, 4 predicted proteins | sample TergutLab28metaG_FD_92764 | JGI IMG/M metagenome (GOLD analysis project Ga0131853, IMG submission 92764) | Labiotermes labralis P1 segment gut microbial communities from Petit-Saut dam, French Guiana - Lab288 P1 (version 2) (version 2) | ecosystem: Host-associated > Arthropoda: Insects >...
CGGTTATACGCGGACTGGTTGGGTCGAATGTACAAACTATTGTATTGAGACGTTCGGCCATTGTGTACTAACATTACTCTTCTGTTATCACTACGTAACTTACGTAGGCCACTCGACCTTACTTACTACACTGCCTTTCACTTTCGACTCAAAGGTTATTAACTCCGCGCACAACCTTACTGGTCAGAAGCTCTGAGCAGACTGATTCGATTCCCGGACCGTCGAACCCGTAGCCAGTCGCTATACCGACTGAGCTACCCAGCCCACCGTCACAGGAATAACACTAAACGAACATTAAGCGCAAAGGAAGATATTTCGGACAGTAGATAATTAAGTGCCATAATAATTGGTCGATTATTTTTTTGTAAAATTATTCGCTTAAAAAAGTGACGTAAAATATTTAATGTTTGTTACAAAACAAAAAATTACCCGAATTATAGTCATTTTCGTTTAGCTGATTTGTCTCAATACACAGTAAGTGCGTTTTGTTTTATAAATCGTGTGCAGGAAGTCCGTAGAATTAATTCGTAACAGAAATAATTAATATTTTAACTCCGAAAACACTAGATTAGTTTCGAATAAATGTTATATTGTTGGTTGCACAAGGATATTTGTCCAGCTTGCCTCTCAAATAACGTTCCGCCCCCGAAGAAACCCAAAACTGATCTTAACCCCTTTTCCAATAAGTCTCTCGTCTACGAATAATGATCACTTGTAAAATGTAAAATGCACGACTACATTAAGATGTCAGCTTTCTGTTACACACAGAGTAATCGTGTAAATGCTTTTGCGAATGATAAGGCAGTATTAACGTGCGATTCTATAGATTGTATCCTGGTGTGGTTAACTTTATATTCATACATTCCCGTCTGTAATAAATATAATTAATATCAGTTCCAGTAGGAAGAAAGGAAATATCATGATCACTACGGGGGTAATCATGAGGTTCGTCATCCCCATTGTGTTCTATGAAATAACTAATGTAGAGTGTGTGTACTGGTCTGACACAACTATATTTATTGGTAGAATATAAATTATTTTCTACATAAGGTACAACTACATGTTTCGGCGCATGATAATGGCCATCTTCAGGTTGTACATGAAATACTTATTAAGCAGTTATACAAAACATACACGGGTGCTTTACATGGGGTATGGAGGAGGTAAAGTGGGCACGAGATCTCGTATCTGTCGGAGAGGTTGGGCGGTGTGGGTTACATGAGGGGTCCATGATGTTACCAAGCTATGTCTAAGCTTATTATAGTTAAATCTACGGTAGGTATCGTATTATGTCTACATGTGCTGTGTGATTATACTAAAGTATAAAATATACACTGTACAATAATATGTAGCATCTGTGACTATAATTTTAGGTTTATAAACTTACTCTAGATGTTAGTAGTATCTTACTGTTTTACATAAATCAGGCTAATATCACAATAATCTCATCTGTACAATTTCGTATGTGGAGTTATAATTATCTTTATCGTGTCATTTCTCATAAAATGTTTATGAGTAGAAACGAAAATCAAACAAATAAAATGAGATAAGAATAAACTAAGTACAATGAAGTGAATATAAAATAAAATACAATGTAAGGGTTAACGCAACTCCTCTTAGTTTCGCAAAACTGTACTACAGGTTTATGTTAAAAGGGTAGGGCCTTAGTAGTTCGTTGTATATTATTCTACAGTTTGCGTGTGACTAAAACTGATCTTCACGGAGGGCTGTAGGACCCCTCATGTAACCCACACCGCCCAACCTTTCCGACAGATAGGAGATCTCGTGCTCACTTTACCCCTCTCTACACCACGCGCACGCGCATGCATATAGCTAGCCCTTAAGTTCCCTAGACAAACTGATGATGGCCAATACAGGCCGAAACATGTAGTTTTTTTCCATCACAGTCATTAAATACACATCAGTGATTAACCTTTTGGAACCGGAATTATTTTTTTAATTTTAGCACATCCTGTATATAAAATGTGAATAATACATGAACCAATTATGTAAGAATTATGAAACAAACTGAATTTTGAAGAAAAAAAACGGAGAGTATAAACCACGTTGAAAATATTCAGTACCTATATTTGTTGAATAAATATATAAAATGCAAATTTAGAGGTTAGCGGTGAGGTACGACCACTATAGTTGACATTAGGCGTCTAAAGGTTAAGTTGTGTTTGACTACATACCTTTTCCTAGTCATTTTACCCCCTCCCTACCCCATATAAACAGCCCATGTATGTTTTGTATAACTGCTTAATAAGAATTTCATGTACAACCTGAAGATGGTCATTATCAAGCGCCGAAACATGTAGTTGTATCTTATGCAGAAAAATACTTTATATTCTACCAATAAATATACTTGTGTTAGACGAGTACACACACTGTGCATTAGTTGAGCCGTTTCAATGTTGTCCCGCTATTGAATACTTATGCAATAAAAACATTTTCCAATAATGCAGGTAGGCAATGGATATACGGCCTACATACAGTTCTATTGAGAGATTTCCTCGTCAATAATTTTGCAAATGCATTTCACTGAATATCATAATACACGAATTATTTAAAAGATAAGCCTCACATCACGCATCCGAACAGGGAATATTATATGATACTTCTCTCTTCCCAACAGGTCGATTGCAAATCGGATTCCCCGGTTTTAATATTCCTGTCTACAAACTGTAATTTTTTTGAAACTTTGCTCCTTTTCAAATGCTGTCGGCACGAAAGTAAATAAAACCGTTCACATGACAGTCATCCATGTTTTTACATCATGTGGGACAAAACGTTAGCTCCGACGTTTCGGAGAAATGTGCTATTTCCCCATCTGCAGGGTGATTTAAATTGGTTCAGTTAGATGGTTCAGTGTCAGAATCCGCCTGAAGCAAAATCAGTCACCCTAATGGTGGCGGCAGCACGTTCCTTCTAACGGTTGGAACAAAATTATTACCGTCAATCTTTGTAAGGAAGCGGGAGGCTGTCATTTGAGCAACAACCGCCATGAAAGCCTAGAAACTTGTATAAGTAAAATGTCTGCTCCCTTAATGTAACGTAATCTTTTTAGCCCATAAATTTCATACCTTGATGCGCCATTATGCGCAGACTGTTCCAGGAAATTTCACATTGTGCGAAGCTCTTTTTGTCGAGTTTCTCAGTGTGCACATGACCTGCCATGAAGCCTTCTTGTGTACAGGAATGCAACTTTTAAAACAACAATTTGTCTTCTTTATAGCAGCCCCTAAGTTAAAGAAATACAATCGTTGTGGTGCGTGCTACAAAGTAATTTTTAGAATCCGTTATTTCCGAGTTTTGCAAACTTAGCTCAGGTTTACCTGCTTATTGTCTCGCCTGCGCCCGCAACCCTCTCTTCGTCTTTCACTGAGAGAACTTGACTGGATTTCCAGTGCCTTTAAAGTTAAGCAGCTGTCAGTGAAATGGCTTTAGCGTGTCAGCAGGATGGTCGGGAGGCTGCGATGAATGACTCAGCGTCACGGCTCTGTTTCATGGGAAGAGTTTATCCTGAAATTAGGAAAGCTCTTGAGTAAACTCATCAGTTAATATACAAGTTTAATTTGCTTAATTCAAGACCACTCTTCATCAAAACACACTATAAGGCATGTGAGCGATTGCGTATCAAATCTCACAACAATAAATAAATAAATAAAAATAAATTTGTATTTTAATTTTTCAAGGCTGTCGTTGGGCCAACCGAATACATTGTATGTAGTGAAATTTAAGAGTTTTTCTGAGTTAGAAAGCTTAGTCTTATCATAATTTGGTCACCTTTGTCCCCGAGCGACAATTTCGAACTCAGTATCTCCTGGCTGCTTTAAGCTAAAAGATTTAATTAAAAGACACATTCAAGGTAATACTACGCAATTTAAATGATTTAAATCTCCATAAGGCAATTAAAATCAATTATAAATAGAGGAATTTAGCTACTTTTATGTTTCTGATCTTCATTCTTTTACGCAACTCCGAAATCAAGGGAGCAAATACCACGAGAACAAAAAGTTCCGAAGAATAAGGAGAAGATGTCAGACTAATCAATCCCGCAAAAACCACCCCCCCCCCCAAATAGGAACATACAAGATACCACACCTGCAATCGCAGTTTCCTTCTAACCTTACACCTACCCAACCGGAAAGATCCACACCCAGCTACCTACAAATTCATTGACCCAACAGACATCCCACCAAACTTAGCTTAACAAACGTACGTAAAATGATGATGAGATCTCAACATCACCACTCGGTTTATGCATATTACATAAAACTCTTTTAGCAAGAAAAGTTGTCAAAACCTGAAGATGGCCGCTATAGGCCGAAACATGTAGTTTTTCCATTGCTAATAAATACCATTATTAACCGTATATTTGTAGTTGTGTTTTTGACTGAATTTGCCTCGCCATGTAATTTAAGTAAACAAAGGGGATGGCACACCTCAGAACCACGAGGTTTCTTCTTTTGAAGAGAGGGAAATCGACGCTGAGAAGATTTCGGAGAAAATAAGTCAAATTCGGCAGTCTGATAGCCGTCAGGTCGAAGTGTGAGAGGTTACACTTGAAATCAGTCAATGTTCCAGGAAAACTCCTTATCAGCTAGAGTAAGGATTACATCGCATTTAAGAAAGCAAATTCTGATAGTACGCAAGGCGCCTGTATTTGTATGATCGCTGGAATAATAATTTCGTGATTGAGGGAGCAAGAATATCAGACATAAGAGTGACAAAAGCATTATCAGACATAAGAGTGACAAAAGCATTATCAGACATAAGAGTGACAAAAGCATTATCGGACATAAGAGTGACAAAAGCATTATCAGACATAAGAGTGACAAAAGCATTATCAGACATAAGAGTGACAAAAGCATTATCAGACATAAGAGTGACAAAAGCATTATCGGACATAAGAGTGACAGAAGCACTATCAGACATACGAGTGAAAAAAGCATTATCAGATATAAGAGTGACAAAAGCATTATCAGACATAAGAGTGACAAAAGCGCTATCAGACATAAGAGTGACAAAAGCACTATCAGACATAAGAGTGACAAAAGCACTATCTGACATAAGAGTGACAAAAGCATTATCAGACATAAGAGTGACATAAGCATTATCAGACATAAGAGTGGCAAAAACATTATCAGACATAAGAGTGAGAAAAGCATTATCAGACATAAGAGTGACAGAAGCATTATCAGACATAGGAGTGACATAAGCATTATCAGACATAAGAGTGACAGAAGCATTACAGGCATAATAGTGACAAAAGCATTATGAGACATAAGAGTGACAAAAGCATTGATGATGAAGTTACTGCAGTATTATTGCCACAGTCTTTTGTAATATACATAGCCGTCGTGTTACGTGGACAGGAATTCTGGTTATCCTGAGACATCTGGATTGGAAAAACAGCAAGGAACTGCATTTTATTAAGTTTTGATGATGCATGGCTCAAACAGTGGGTTTGGAATGGGTGAGAGGCATTGGGTTCGGTTGATCAGACTGCTCTTGTAACGATTACCTTGTGGACTGTCGCCTTTATAGATTTAAAATGTAAAGAATTACGAATATCTGCACTGAATACACTTTCATTCAGAACCACCCTACAGAAGACAACTGAGAACTGAGTTAAATAAACGTTTTAACTCAGTCATTTTTTTAGTTATGTGTGACTTCAGAAAATACAATCTTTCGTCATATATTATTTATGGCACGACTGCCCCTAGCGGGCCAGGACCTCCTCTTTAGCGAGGCTTCACGATCGCACTCAGACACACCACACTCGCGGTAGGACTCCTCTGGACGAGTGATCAGCCCGACAGACAGATCTCTACCCAAAACACAAAACACTCTTAAGAGACAGACATCCATGCCTCCGGCGGGATTCTAACCCGCAATCCCAGCAAGCGAGAGGCCGCAGACCCAATCTTGGACCGCGCGGACACGGGGCTGTTTTTTCATATATAGCTCAAATAATACAGCGGACTGCATTTTGTTTGCTGAATATCGGACAGTCACTCTGTGGCCATTACCTAATTGTCTAATATCGACTATAACATAATGGTATAGGCAATATGAATATAGTACAGACAATACGATATAGTACAGACAGTGTGATAATAATACGGACAGGATGATAATAGAAGAGGACAGTCAATTTACGCGTAAAGTAACCTTGTGGCGCCGTCGTGCAACCATTGTTGGAGTGAAAAAGTAATAAATATTACACATTCTTAGTGTGTATTTGTAGCCTTAGGTCTTTATGTGCATCATCCCCGTTGTGTTATAAGCAGTTAGGGAGGAGGTGGGGTACGTCAAAACAGTTGTGTTGTGTCTTGATGTACCCCATCCCCTCCCTAGTAGCCTTAGGTGTTCAGTATGCAATGCTTGTGCGCCATATTGTCATTTGTGGCCTGCCCGGCTGCACAGTATTCTTCCACATTATCTCATAAACGGTACGGTTGTTGGAAATAAGTTATTGAAACACAAAATGTGTGTTTTGTTGCTGTCTGCAACATTTGTCTTGACACATTTATCGTTCTAAGAAGAACTGAGCGAGGTATAATCAAAATATATATTGGTCTTCATTTGCAGTGACTGTTATCCTTGTCAGATTTTAATGAAACTTGACTTCTTTACTACATATTTTCGTAAAATACTCAAATACAAAATTTCATGAATATCCGTCCAGTGGGAGCCGAGTTGTTCAATGAGGACAGACGGACGGACGGCCAAACGGACAGCATGACGAAGCTAATAGTCGCTTTTTCGCAAATTTGGGACCGCGCGCAAGAATGTGTTACTTCAGCAGTGGAAACGTACGCCATACAGAAACCGGTACAACTCCATGAAACTGCTCATTTTCCAAGGACAATTCTATTACAGCAGAGTGCATATTTTCGCGACGTCGTATGTGAAATGACGGCGCAACAGTTTCAGGCCAACATTCAGAACAGTCGCGGCAAGATGGAGCCTACAACATCATACTCAAGACCAGATACTGACCTGTAAGGATTTGTATCAGTTGGAGAAAAGAAATTGCAATGAATTTTAAGCTCATGGTTCCTTGCATCGTAATTCAGTGTTAATAAAAATCCAACCAGATGCAACAGTATGCAGCTATTTATTTACTGCAAAGTCACTCTACATGTTTCGGGTGTCACAGCACCCATCATCAGGAGTACTAAAAAACTGTAATCGTAACCGCCGGTACAGGTCATAATACTGGTACACCTACTTCCCTCCAACGTGGCCTGATCAGGCCACGTTGGAGGGAAGTAGCTGCACCGGAGGCTGCGGTTACAGTTTTTATTACTCCTGATGATGGGTGCTGTGACACCCGAAACATGTAGAGTGATTTTGCAGTGAATAAATATCTGCATACTGTTGCATCTGGTTGGATTTCTATTAACATTGAATTGCGATTAATTTTATATTTTAATACAGTGGCATTTGATCGTGGAATTAATTAAAATGCGCCAATATCTACGTCAAATTGAGCGGGAACTCGGTGAACCATTCTGTCTCAGATCATGCTTTTTTTTATAGCTGGATTGCGAAGAAAAACTAAAAAATGTTTCCTTCCGGTTCTGAGATTTCTAAAGCGGGAAAATATGATGAACGTAAACAGCGATAAGAAATTTAAAACTTCATTCTACATTACAGGCCTAACATCGAAGCACATTTACATTTACTGCCTTTCAAGTCCCATTCCTCTTTACTACTTTCCAGTCCTGTCGTAAAAATACAACTATAGTACCGGTACTTAGCAGATGATACGAAGTTTCCCCTGAACAGTTACTCGTATGGCGTGTAAGCTACCTCAAAGGAAAACTACCTCGCAACGCGAGCGCGCGAAATTTAAAACCTCTTTAAAACTGTTCTTTGTTTCGATTCCACTCCATTGTAAAACACATTTAAATCAGAAAGCAAAGATTCTCCTGGAATTTTCCCTTGATATTGAAATTCTGATGAAGGGTTAAAATCAAAGTCTCAAATTTAATCAAAAATATCTCTTCTGACACATGCAATAATTAAAGTGTATCCTTTATTGTTTTGCAGCGTGTAACATTAGCTTTGGCTGACCACAGTGGCCACGCGGTCTAAGACGCAGGTCTGCGGCCCCTGGCCTGCTGAGATTTGGGTTCGAATCCCACCAGGTGTATCGATGTCTGTCCTTAGTGAGTGTCGTGTGTATAATCAGGTAGAGGTCTCTGCGACTAGTTGATCACTCGTCAAGAGGAGTCCTACCTACTGTGGTGCGTCGTGTGTGGTCTAGAAACCGCATGAATGAGGAGGCCATAGCCCCCTTTGGGTCTCAGCGCTAAAAGAAAAAAAATTTTCTTTTATTTAGCTCTCATCGAGCTCTCTGTCTTGAACTGTTCTGGAGGTTCTGTGTTTGAAATATTAGCACGAGTTACAAAAGTGACCAAACTACGAAGAAACTGTGATTCAAGGTATCGAGACATCACGGACATAAAGAATTCCAACCTTGCGACATATTTTTCTGAAGTTGCCCCACGTACGAAATGAGGAAAAGATAAAAAAATGTTCTTTTATCTGTGATTCATCATATTAGCTTCCTTACATGGCACATCCATTAATTCTTAGCCTCGACACTAGAAGGGTGCTAGTGATCAGCTTCACGTTTGGCCGTTTTGCCCTCGGGAAACTAATCTTCGTCGCCCATTGAATAGGAGGCTCGGGGGAAACCAGTGCCTTTCTGGACATTCTGAGGAAGACAAGAAACTCATGTCTGTAGCGGGAACCGAAACGCAACTCCCATTTTGTCCAGCCGCTATCCTAGTATCTGTACCGAGTGAGATTTCCGGAGTTCCAGCTAACCAACTATTTCACACATGATATTTTTCAAGCTAGAATCACATTCTGAGGACAGGAAACTTATTACATTTTGGCAACATAATGCTGCTGTAAGTACAGGTTGTTTAAGTCGTTCATTAACTGTCGTTATGAATGTTTTGCGGTTTTATAGCACAGTCTTTCCGTTGCACTGTGCATTCTGTAGTTTATTTAATTAATACACCAACAAATGCACATATATTCATTTAATGTTTTAAATTCACATTAAAACACTTAAAACGCTCCTACGTGTTTCGATCATACGATCATCCTCAGGGAGCATACATTGTTCCTTGCTAAAGTTATAGTTTAAAAACACTCAGTGATTTACATCGTTATGGTGAGTTGGTGCTGTGGCAGCATGTCTTGTGTATTGTGTGAGTGGTGAGCTCATTCGAAACAGTATACGACTCACACAATACACAAGACATGCTGCCACAGCACCAACTCAACGTAACGGTGTAAATCACTGAGTGTTTTTAAACTATAACTTTAGCAAGGAACAATGTATGCTCCCTGAGGATGATAGTATGATGGAAAAATGTAGGAGCGTTTTAAGTGTTTTAATGTGAATTTTAGATCATTAATCTTTTGGCGCCGGAATTATTTTTTTAATTTTAGCACACCCTGTATATAAAATGTGAATAATACAGGAACTAAATACGTTATAATTATGAAACAAACTGGATTCTGAAGAGAAAAAACGGAGAGTATATACCATGTTAAAATATTCAGTACCTACATTTGTTGAATAAATATATAAAATGCAACTTTAGAGGTTAGCGGTGCGGTACGACCACCATAGTTGGCATTAGGCGTCAAAAGGTTAAATGAATATATGTGCATTTGTTGGTACATTAATTAAATTTATTGCAAGTCTTTGTTTCGTTTCAGTGTCGTTCTTTTAGTTGGGTGCATCCTAATGTATCTGGGCTTTCAGTTTAAATAAATTATAATTCGAGTCCCATACCTCATTACAGTGAAATACTTTTCTCTTCACAATCGGCTTAGAGCACAAAACTTTTCCTGTTAGACTCAACAATTTGAACAATTAAAGCGGACGTATTAGCAGAATATTATTTTAAGCCCATTTACTTGACAAGTATTTCTCTGACAGTGGGTACTGATGGTTTCTAGCGCACAGAGAGAGGGGGAGATTTAAATTTGAAATGTAGCGTCTTTTCTTTTAAGTCTTCACCCGCAACTGTCATCCTTATCACAAAATATGACAACATGACAACACCATCTACTAAATGACTCCATCTTGATTCTTTGTTAGTTGACTTCTTTATATACCCCGTTTTACACTGTGTTTTGTTTATGTCATGTAACTGACACCACTGGATTGAATTCTGCTGAACTGCAAAACCCCTTCTATCTGAGGTTCTGTTAAATTTATGAGAAATATTAGAGGGAGAAATTGTCTTTATTTTAATTACTTACGTGAGTTGCTGTCTTATAAATAAAGTCGAAATCCAATCTAAATACATCCTTTAAGATTTTGAATCATCAACGAAGAGATGGGTCGCTTTATGACCATGAACCAAGTTCTTAAGAACCTTAATTTTTAGCATTAAATATATTGATATATTAACATAACGGCCTTTAAACCCATACATACTGTAAATTTTCGCAATAATGATACGCGTAGTGGCTCCTTAAATTTTGTCACCCTCACTTTAGTCTGATTCAGTTGTATTATCTGGCACATTCTCTAAATTAATAGACTTTAAACAAGTTTATTTTATCAAAGCAACTAAATATAATACAACATTTTTTTCATGTCTTTTTTTTTTTTGACTTGTTAAAAATAATTTAGTTTTCTTAATTACTTTCGCCAATGTTCTTCACAATCTCCTTTTCCCCACCAGTTTCGCGGAAGTAGAATAAAGCTTTATTTTGTAACTGAAAAATTCCTCAGATGACTTCTTCTTACTGCTGAGATGTTTGTAATGAAAAGAGATAGCAGTTGGAATTCACTTCCTTTCTATTCATGCATATAGAATATAAGTTATTTTAAAGATAACAGAAGACTGTAACTTTTGTAATAGAATAAATACTCTGTTATCAGATCACGTTTGGGGAGAATTTTTTTAAATCCGATTAGCCATTATTCGGGTTGGGCTTCCCAGCCTGTAGCCAAACCTAGACCTGGCAACTTAAAAATATATATATATTCAAACCCAGGCAAAGTTTTGGCATAAACACACACACATTTTGCATTTGTTGTATAATTATAATATCAACCCTACAAATATTCCTGGAGGTAAAGGCGGCAGGGTGCGTAGGGCTGACAGACTTACCACCATCCTGTGCTGTTGTCATGTAATATGGGAACCTTAACTTCCTGGAACTCTCTGGGTCACTCAAGGCCTGTAACGGGAATACTTTACCTTTACTTTTACCCTAAAAATATATTTAACGGCTTAAATATATGTTTGGATCTTCCGCCACTTAAAGAAGTTTGATCTGCGTTGCTTACGCTGAATTGTCGTCCCCTGTTAAATGTGGTTCTGGATTACACGCTATTGGCCTCCATAAAAACAAGACAATGTTGCCTGAAGTGCTAAATTCAAAACTTTGCACACTTGTAATGCGGAATCCTCCTTCTTTGGATGGTTTCAAATGGCAGCATGATTGATTTTTATCCGTGGGTCAGCGAACTGTGCTTTCAGGATCGATATTTGGGGGTCTTATGTCCAGTAGAACAAAGATTTTTCCATTACTTTTCACCTGGTTTTATTTCCATTTGTATTATTGATGAAGAAGATAGTGTGTGTGTGTGTGTGTGCGTGCGTGCGTGTGTCTGTGTGTGTGTGTGCGCGTGTGTGTGCGCGCGTGTGTGTGCGTGCGAGCTTGTGTGTGTCTGTGTGTGTGTATATATATATATATACAGAGTGGCGCGGAGCCGACTGACACATTTCAAATGGTCATAGATAATATATGGAAAAAGAGAAAAATAAGCGAAACCGTTTATAAATACGTCCAAGTATGCTATTTATTACCCACAGATTACAAGCTTATTTTCTGAACATCAGGCAGATGGCCTCCGTTTACATCAATGCATTGTTGCAAGCGTGTCTGGAAGTTGCCGTAC
>Ga0131853_10020625_pt1 | contig 11964 bp, 11 predicted proteins | sample TergutLab28metaG_FD_92764 | JGI IMG/M metagenome (GOLD analysis project Ga0131853, IMG submission 92764) | Labiotermes labralis P1 segment gut microbial communities from Petit-Saut dam, French Guiana - Lab288 P1 (version 2) (version 2) | ecosystem: Host-associated > Arthropoda: Insects >...
CCACACTATGGCTAGGAGTTCCTTTTCACTGGTAGTATAATGTGATTCTGCTTGGTTTAAACTACGGCTCGCATAAGCCACCGGCAAGTCCTTCCCAACTTGTCCTTGTGACAGCACGGCGCCCAACCCGTAATTACTAGCGTCTGTTGTCAAGACGAACTCCTTGGAGAAATCAGGATACTGTAAGATCGGTCGTGTCATTAATTTAGATTTCAAATGCTGAAATGCATTCTCTTGAGCCTGTTGTTATAACCCTGGGAGCTGGAGACTGGATCTTGGGTAGACCGAGCGAATGTCTTGAAGGATCCGTTAGGACACTTAAGAATAAATTCAAGACCACTGGTAGAAGTTTAAATGATGTATTAAAATGTACAGTAGGTGGTTCAGACGTTCTAGCGACGAGAGTTGAAACAAGTGTCCTCCCGTCGCGGTATAATTACATGACGTTATATATGGCTTGGAAAGGTGTCGTGTGAAAAATGTACATCAACATCGGGCGTGGCTGTGTGAAGCTATTGGTTGACATTTCTAATTATTAACTCAAAATTACATTTCGACTTATACGTCATATAGACGTCATAGCTTCACACGTGTTGTTCAGCCCTTTGAAACGGACAAAGTCTCCTAGAAGCGCTCCCGGAATCGAGAGGCTAATCTCGTAATAGGTCAATAGGTCGTCAGACTAACGTCTCCAACTCCAAGTGTGATGGAAGACTTGGTACTGGCGATGAAACAATATATTCAGAATATACCTGAATTCTAATTTATAGTGTACCTTTATAATACAATCATTGTCGTATATGACACTGTGCCCACTCAAATTTTGTATCCTTCTTCAGCAGCCTATATAAGGGCGATGCAATTCTACCACAATCAGGGATAAACCGTCTGTAGTAACTTATCATACCAAAAAAATAAAAGCTTTTAATTGCCTCGGGTTAGTGGGGTTAGGAAATTTCTCTATTAGCGATACCTTGTCCGGGTCCGGTCCTACTCCCTCATCTGTTATCACGTGTCCCAAATAATTCACTTCTTTCTGAAGAAATTGACACTTTTCAGGCTGCAGCTTCAGCTTATAGGTGCGCAACCTGTCCAATACCTCACGCAGCTTTACATTGTGTTCCCACAGAGACCTGGCGTACAAGACAATATCGTCTAAATATACAAAACGGCGAGTCCCCGTCAGTCCGCTCAGCACAGCATTCACCATTTTCTGAAAAGTGGTGGGGGCTGTCTTTAGCCCAATGGGCAACCTCCGGTACTCGCAATGATCCTATTTAGTGCTAAACGCCGTCTTGGGGCCCTCCCCTGGTTCTAGCGCAATATGGTGATATCCCATTGCCAAATCTAAACACGTGAAATACTTCGACTGCCCGAATTGGTCTAATATCTCTGTAATGTCCGGAAGGGGATGGGCGTCTCCTATTGTTTTCTCATTCAACTTGCGAAAGTCTACGACCATCCACCATTTCGGCTTTCCGTCTGGCCCCGCTCTCTTAGGTACTATTAAGAGGGGGCTGTTCCATGGGGATTCACTAGGTGTTACAATACCATCCTCTACCAGCTGTTTCACCTTTCGCTCGATTTCCTCTTTCTGACTTTCAGGTAGCCTATGGGTCGCGTGTTTATAGGGGTCACGTCTGGTTCCAGCTGGATAGTATGTCTAGCAGCGTTAGTGCAACTTAACCTATCACCTGGCAGATAAAACGCATCCTGATATTCGAAACATATCTCTCGGTATAGTTTCTTTTCCTCCTGGTTTAACTGTTCGTCCTGTAATTTAGCGTTTACTCTTTCTCCTCGACTCATACTCTGATCCTCTTTTTCTCTGCCCTGTTCTACCGCACCTAACAATGCAATGTCACCAGCCTCTCCGTCATTTATTTTTTCTAGCTTAACTGTTGGTTCATTTAGCTCCACCTCCTCTGTGGTAGTATTAATAATGCTAGTAATAACACACCCATTAATTACATTCACCAAACTCTCAGCTATGTACACCCCTGTTGCCAACTCCGCTTTCTCAACTACGTCTTCTTGTGTTCGTGGTCCTACTTGCACCGGTACATGTACTACCATTTCGGTCCTGGCCGGAAGATTTAATTTCAACCTCCAGTCCCTGAGAATGTCTCTTTCAATTTCCGGCAAGAACGTTAACTTCTTACGCACACAAATACCCTTGTACCAAAAAACCAAAGCTCTCTCTTTGTAACAAATGCTCGAGCGCATTGCTTGCAGAAAGTCACTTCCTAAAATTCCGTCGAATCTCACATCCACTTGCTTGCTACCAATTGTAACCGGTAAGGGATACTAATTTCACGTTGTAATATCTTTGTCTTCACACTACCAGGGGTTTCTATCAAGGATCCCTCTACGCCTTTTACGCGCACTCGATCCTTTGGCTCATATTCTGCCGTACTCAATAATTTCTGGCTTTTTACCAAACTAATATCTGCCCCGCTGTCCACCAAAAATTACAGCTGGCGTCCCTGACTTATGTCCAGCTCGAGAGCAACATAGTCGCAACGCTCTGTTTCAGTGCAGCCTATTGAGTGAAGGCGACGGTCGGGCGGCTATGTTCCGTCCATCCTGACTCGTTTCCCGACGGCCTAGCCTACCATCCCGTCTTCCCGGCGGTTTCCGGCACTTCCGGGCCACATGACCTTTTTCTCCACATCTATAGGAAGTAATTTGGCTATCAATCTTGAAACTACCCAACGCTACAGGATTCACTCGCGCGTCTGCTTTACTGCGCACATAACACCTATTGTTAGCATGTCCCATTTTTCCGCAGTTGCCACATCTCTGCGCCAAATTTCCTTCTTGCCGATACCTATCCTGCCTTGGTTCTATAGCAGTCTCCTCAACCAATACTGTTTCTGCAATTTAATCAAAATGTCGGTAGTTACGGCTTCGTACTATAGTTTGAATCCGGTCTGACGCTAGCCCCTGTACAAAACAAATTTTAACGCAACCGATCTGCCAAGTCGTGTATTCCTTCTCTCGCTCATTCGCTACAATCTAGCAATGCAGCTTCACGAAACTGAGAGCCTAAGTTTTGAATTTTGTGGACCTTGTCGGTCACCCTCTCGTCTTTTCCTTGCTTCGTCTTAAAAAGCTGACTAGCGTCTAAATCTAAGGTTCTCTTCTCTATGTATGAGTTTTGTAAATATTCCTTTAGTTCTACCCAGTTACTCAAATTTCTGTGGCTAATTGCCGTTCGCGGTTCGCCACTAATGCGTTTCAATACAAACTTTTACAAAATAGCCTCTTGCTCCGGGTTAATAACTGCAAAAGCGGTGTCTACATTTCCGATAAAGGCCAACACTTCCTGTTTGTCTCCCTTAAATGGAGGTACTAATTTTAAGGCCTCGCCCAGACTAATAAATTCGTTGCTCATCCTACTGACACTACTGCTCACCGTGTTGTGCGTACTGGACGGATTCATGGATAAAGTAATTTGAACAATTTACCTTGCCTAAACCGGTGCACTCCCTGCCTCCAGTGGGTTAGCTTCCGACTGCCTTGGCTTTCGCCTGTTTCCTGCCCGCGGCGACTTCCTTCCAGCTCCTCTTGGTCCTGGATGCTCGGGTGGCGGCGCTCCTTCATTCTCGTTGACCTCGGCTGTTGATGTGGCCTCCTCGGTCTCCCTTCTTTCAGCTTCACGCTCTTCTGCGTTAACCGCGCATCTGACACCAAATTCTTCTGTTGTATACTAATATCTGCCCCACTGTCCACCAAAAAATACATTTGGCGTCCCTGACTTATGTCCAGCTCGAGAGCAACATAGTCGCAACGCTCCGTTTCAGTGCAGCCTATTGAGTGAAGGCGACGGTCGGGCGGCTATGCTCCGTCCGTCCTGACTCGTTTCCCGACGGCGTAGCCTACCTTCCCGTCTTCTCGGTGGTTTCCGGCACTTCCGGGCCACATGACCTTTTTCTCCACATCTATAGGAAGTAATTTGGCTATCAATCTTGAAACTACCCAACGCTACAGGATTCACTCGCACGTCTGTCCCTGCCAGAAGCGTATCGTGGATGTTACTTGCGGTAGGAGCCAGGGTTCGTTCTCAGTTAGGGCGTATACGTGATGGTTACTTATTGCAGTGATAACTCAACAGTCAGGCTATTGATAAGTTTATTAAGCACTGAAGAATAAGTTACAACCAAATGAAAGACTCAGGAGAGCCGTGAGGAGCCACTTGACTATTTGCAGCTGCGACCACTCTGGTCCGAGTCGTAATATCAACTATCTTAAGTTAGTTGGCTACTGTCTTTAGGATGCCTCTAACTTATGGAAAGTTTGGAAGTTATTGCTGGACCTTGGGCATCGCGTGAGCACGCCTCGCCACTGTACTTGGTCACCAGGTGTACTTTGCCATGAGCAACGTCCAACTTACATGAATCAGCAGTGTATTACAATTGTACACTAAGCCAAAATAATATGTAACGACCATACAACATCTGTCGGTTTAAAGCAAGTACAAAAAATCTTATTCCCAATATACAACAAGACCAATAGCCATTCCTAACTATATCCGAAGTTGCTCATCTTGTTTATGTTTCAACTTCTTATTACTAAATCAACAATCAATTGAATCCACCCTAATTCGTTTAAAGCCCGTACAAGCTGTAATTCGAGATCCCCACATTTTCTACAGTTGAAAATTCTACTGGAATTTGTAATATCTAAAAACTTTCAACTGTAGGGTACCGTAGGGTCGGGTGACGTAGAACTACCGTATTCCAACGAGGATTATTTTTATTTCAGTCGCACGAGAGCACGAAGCGAAACAGAGGTCGGAACAGAACTGACTCTACGGGCCAATGTTGTCTCCTTTTGTATGGTCTGCTGGATTGGTGTATTGTCTGTGATTGGTCGAAATAAACTGGTATGTGATTGGCCGGAATAAGCTGGCCTGTGATTTCCCGGACTGAACTGTGGCACGCGGCATTTGCCAGGGCCGTTCAGGAGACCTGTTGAATGTTCGTTTGAGGTCCTGAAACGGGGCCGTTAGTAAAGCGGTGGGATGTTTGTGTGAGGACCTGAAACGGGGCCATTAGTACAGCTGTGGGATGCTCCCACATTACCCCCCTGCGGAGAAGGATGGTCAAACTTTGAACCGCGCTGGGAAACGGACTCGGCGGCCGGAACGCGTTGTCTACGCGGCTGCCCGGCTGGGCTGGGGTGTGGGCTGCGATGTCTGCTCCGGTGGTGTCCGCGCGGCCACAATACGGCCGTCGAGATCCGCCATAGTGTAGGCGGGTTTTACCCTGTCGGTTTACACCCTGACAGGTCGGCCGTTGATTGCGATTCGTTACGCTTTCGCCGTGCGGGCTGCTGCGGGTAGGTTCCAGGGGGCGCCGTACTGCGTCCTGCCGGAGGAAAATGTGGGAGGAGTCCGCCAAACCTTGTGCACGAAAATAGGGGCGACGCGTGACGCGCCGCCGGGACGAGCAACAGTTGATCGAAGTGGCGGTGGAATCGCGTAATAAGGTCAGGTGGGTCCCTGTGGGTGGGTGCCGCTGCCAGCAGTTTGCCTGGAATCCGCAGCGGTTCTCCGTAGACGAGCTCGGCCACGGAAGCCTGCAGGTCCTTTAATGGCCGTGCGCATGCCGAGATAGGCGATGGGAAGCGCTTCGGTCCAACGCTCCTGTGCTCGGCACATTATGGCAGCCTTCAGGTTTCGATGCATTCTCTCCTCGAGCCCGTTTGCGGCCGGATGAAAAGTCGTTGTGCGGAACAGATGTATGCCGCACCAGTTGACCATAATGTGGAAAACCTGAGACTCAAATTGCCAGCCCTGGTCGGCGGTGATGGTTGCGGGCACCCGTAACGGGATATCCATCCGGATACCAGGGTTCGGGCCAACGTCTCTTCTGTGATGTCTTGCATGGCATAGGCTTCTGGCCACCGCGTGAAGCGATCGACTGCAGTAAGGCAGTATCTGCACCCGTCAGACGCTAGCAGTGGGCCGACGGTTTCGACGTGTACGTGCTGGAACCGGGATGTGGGCAGAGCGAAGTCTCCTAGTGGCGTTGTGGTGTGCCTGGATGTCTTCGACCGCTGGTAGGACTGGCATGCTCGCGCCCAGATGCGGCTGCCCTTCTGCACGCCAGGCCACACGTACCGCTGCGAAATGAGTTTCGCCGTGTAAGAAGTCGAACACTTTACTCGGAGGGTTGCGGGGACGTCCGGGTGTGGTCTGTCTGTCCACGTGTCGCAGTGCAGGACAATATCCGTGCCGGTGGTCTGGATCTTCTTCAAACGCAATCCCCGGGTCCTTGCAACAGGGAGGCGAGTTCTGCGTCGGTGTCTTGCGCTTCGGCCAACGCTTCAGGGGAGACTGACGTGCTGATGGCCTACACTCGAGACAGCGTCGGCAACCACGTTGTCTTGCCCAGGGACGTGGCGAATGTCTGTCGTGAACTGTGATGCGAAATCGAGGTGTTTGAACTGCCGAGGGCTGCACTTGTAACGTGTTTGACTGAAGGCATAGGTCAACGGCTTGTGGTCGGTGAAAATCACGAATTGCCTTGCTTCCAACATGTGGCAGAAATGCTTGGCGGCTTCGTAGATAGCCAGCAGGTCTCTGTCGTAGGCGCTGTACTTCTGTTGCGTCATGCTCATATTTTTGGAGAAGAAGCCTAGCGGCCGCCAGGCGTTTTGGAACCGCTGCTACAATACCGCGCCAATGGCTGTGGTCGAGGCTTCTGTCACCAGGGCAATGGGGGCAACACCGTCCGGGTGAGCCAACATGGCGTGTGAAAATCTGGTGTTGCACTCCTCGAAGGCCTGGTTGAGGGCCGGTGTCCAGTCGACGGGCTGCGAGCCTTTGGTGCCAGGGCCGGTGAGGAGGTCGTGAAGAGGTGCTTGCATGGCTGCGGTGTGCGGCAGGAAACGGCGGTAGAAGTTCAGCATCCCCAAGAACCTTCCAAGATGGCGGGTCGTTTTGGGGGGCGGCCAAGCTTGTAGGTCAACCACCCGGTCTGGTAGCGGCTGTGAGCCTCTGCCCGAGATTATGTAGCCGAGAAATGTAAATTCTGCGGCCCTTAAGGTGCATTTTCCGGGGTTAAGCCGGATCCCGTGGGCCTGCAGCTTGCGTGAAGAGTCCTGAGGTGTCGCTCGTGCTCCTGTGGCGATGGTTAGAACACCAGGATGTCGTCGATGTAGGCGAAGCAGAAGTCAAACCCCCTCAGAATTTCGTCCTTGAATCGCTGGAACGTCAGTGTAGCGTTGCGTAAGCCGAAGGACATTAACGGAAATTTGAACAATCCAAAAGGTGTCGTAATGGCTGTTTTTTACACGTCGTCCTGGTGCATCGGGATCTCGTGTTAGGCACGGACGAGATCGATACTTGAGAATATCGTGCAAACTGCCAGGTGGTGGGCGTAGTCGTGTATGTGCCTGACCGGGTAGCGATCCGGTATGGTACGGGCGTTGAGAGCTCTCTAGTCACCACACAGGCGCTAGCCGCTATCCTTTGGGACGAGGGGTAGCGCCGACGCCCAGGGACTATCCGAGCGCCGGGCTGTGCCGTCCTGTAACATGGCATCGAACTCGCCTTTGGCTATCGTGAGTCGGTCTGGTTCAAGGCGACGGGGTCGAGAGGAAACTGGCGGGCCTGATGTCATGTTGATGTGGTTGTGGCGCAACTCCCGATGGATTCCCAGGGGCGCGTGAGATCTGGGAACTCCGTGAAGGTCGTCCGCCGGGTCGGTGCCCCCAATGGTCTTCACACTCGGAAACCGTAGGGATGCAGTCTCGGAATGGGTCGAAAAGACGTGGTCCCATCCAGGATCTTGATGTTGCGGCAGTCCACCAGAAGGCCGACATTTCGTACCAGGTCTATTTCGATGGTTGGGATCTGGACGTCAGCCACCACGTAGCGCCAGGTGAAATCCCGTCGGAGTCCGAGGTTGTGCGTGGTGGTGTGTCCTCTATGTAGGGATGGGTGCGCCGTTGGCCGCGAAATGATCGTAACTGGTGCGCTCCTTGCGACCTGGGACGAGCTTTCGTGGAACCACGCAGAAGTCGGAACCGATGTGACCACGAATCTCAGGTTGCTTACTCTGTCGGTGATGAATATGCGGCCAGTGGATGTGGAACAGGCGCGTGACGCTATCAACGCCTGTCGCTGCCGTTTCCCTGCCGGTTGTGGGAGCATGGTGGTTTGCACCTCCGCGCTACTTCGCCGAATCGCCGGTGGTACCAGCAACTGCCACGATCCGCCTGGCTGTGTTCTTGGGGGGAATTGCCGTTCTCCTCTCGTCTGTTTCTGGAATGAGAACCGTGTCGGGTGCGTCCGCTGCTTAGGGTTGCCACTTGTCGGGACAGCTCGTCAATTCTCTGGAGTGGACTAGCGGAATCCGGATTCTGAGCGATGGATGCTGTGAATGGGAGCGGGACGACTTCCACGATCCGATGTGCCAACTCCGATGCAGCGTCCAGGTTGCCATCAGCCTGGCCAGGTAGGATGTCTGCATGTGTGGCGGAAGCCTTCTGGAGAATATGCTTCTCAGGAAGTCGTCCGGTACGTCAGGGGCCAGGCTGTTTAGGTGCCGGAGGAACTGAGACGGTTTGTGATCCCCATTTCCTCATGCGTCAGGAGCTGTCGGACGCGTTGGTCACGGGATGATGACAGGCGGCGTTCTAGCTCGATCTTGAGGGTGGTATATGGTTCGTCACCAGGAGGTGTAATGATGATGTCCTCGACTTCCGCGGCGTGCCGTTATTCCAGCTGGGATATGACGTAGTTGAACTTCGTATTCTCGCTGATGACGGAGGCGAGGGCGAATTGAGCCTTGTCCTGGGCTAACCAGGTGCCGGGTCCATCGGGCCAGAAGGGTGGAAGGCGCACGGCCGCGTTGTAGATGTGTTTTCCCTGCGGACTGTCCTGAGCTTCCTGCATAATGGTGTATGTTCTATGTCGGGGTCACCAATGTGGGATACCGTAGGGTCGGGTGATGTACAACTACCGTATTCCAACGAGGATAATCATTATTTCAGTCGCTTGGTAGTACACTGTTCAAGTTGTAGAGAGCACGAAGCGAAACAGAGGCCGGAACAGAACTGTCTTTACGCGCCAATGTGGTCTCCTTTTGTATGATCTGCTGGATTGGTGTATTGTCTGTGATTGGTCTGAATAAGCTGGCCTGTGATTGTCCGGACTGAACGGTGGCACGCGGCAATTGCCAGGGCCGTTCAGCGGACCTGTTGCATGTTTGCTTGAGGTCCTGCAAGGAGGCCGTTAGTAAAGCTGTGGGATGTTTGTGTGAGGACCTGAAACGGGGCTGTTAGTACAGCTGTTGGATGCTCCCACACAACTCTATCCTCGGTTTGTACCTGCTTCTCCGCCATCTCGCAATGTCAAAACATGACTTACAGAAAACCCAGTACGAACAGCAAGACATTGCTTTATGAATACAGACGAATAACGTAATCAAAAACTTACGGGGCGGTTAGACTGCACCCTTTTTGTTCCACGTGAGGCGCTGAGCAGACATCGGGATATGTTCCGGCTCACAAACACGAAACTTCATTTAAAAAAAAAATATTTACCTGCATACATGTGCCATGCGTCTGCGTAGCCCTATAAGGAACGATAAAAGACGGAGCTCCTGCTCCCGGGCGGCCCAAATGGAGATTACTTGAAGTTTCGAAGAGTTGTCCAGTGATTTAGATCAGAAATATATCGTATAAAGAAAATTCGGTGGGAGGGATGAACGCCGTCACCTTTCTCTTCCGCGCGGGCGGCCAGTAGCCCGGATAACAGCCTCGGGAAAGGAAAGGGGGAGGAAAGAACCAGTTCTCCCTTGCCAAGGGCAAGGTCATGGCTTGACCTAGAGCCGGTAGGGCTCATCATCCACCACCCCCGTAAATAGAAATTCACGCAGTGGACTTCTATTAAGCTAAGTATGACACTGGAAACGGAACACGTCCCATTCCGGCCTGTCACACGACTGAACACAAACTGTCCACTTCAGTCGTCTGCTATCAACAGGTGAGGTGAATCTGTACGGTGTGAAAATCCTCAGAGAAATCCGGTTCTCTCACAGAATACACGAGCACAGGGCCTCTACCGGTCCCTCAATTCCTCACCATCAGCATACCATTCAGCCCTCTGCTAATGACGCAACACAAAATCATTTGACAATGGGTGTTTCGTAGCGAGGTTTTCTGCGCCGCTTCCATACAGTCTCCGCACAGGAACACGGGCTTGATGAGACAGGCCGGGGGGTGTACCAAGCCGAAGAAATGTTGGGGGGGGGGCGGATATCCACACATCGCCACCTGTCACACTCAGCGGGATATTTCCAACCTCTTGGGCATGATGAAGATGTTCCACAGATCCATGACGAAGTGGGGCGAAGCAAGGAAGGAAGGCTATCGCCCGGGGGGCACCGGTCACCCGCGAGGAATTCAGGGCAACCAGAAGGGGAACACCAAAAACAAGCATTAGTTTACAAAACCAAACTGAAATCACAGTTACTTGGTATACCTTTTCAGCTGCCTTACGCACAATGGCCCCGGTACCGGGCTTGACTGACAGTACCTTATTCTCATTTAAATTTTACTTATCACAAGGGGCTCGGATCATCTCAGTAACGTTTTGGCAGTGACTTTTTGAGCCCTTTTACTAACACGATTCTTCATTGTACATTACAGTGTCTCCCTCCCTGAATTGGTGGGGTTTACGCCTTTCATTAAATCGACGTGCCAATTTTTGGCTGGCTGACCTCAAATTCTTGCAGGCATGTGTCCAGAATGACTCGCAGCTGACTTATCATCAATCTGCAACGAGGGTAAATCCCACAGGGAAACAAGGGGTGACTTAATTTCCCTTCCCAGAAACAACAAGTCAGGCGTCGTTTGCGTGCTGTCATGGAGGGCGGTGTTGAAAGCGAATGTTAAGAATTGGAAATCTTCTTCCCAAATGTTCTGCGCTTTGTGATGGTAAATCTTCAATGATGATTTGAGGTTCTGATTAACATGCTCCGCGAGCGAACCCTGGGGGTAGTAGGGCTAAGTAAAAAATGTGCTCTACCCCCCAGCAAAAACACAAGTCTTTCACCTGCTTGGATAGAAACACGTTGGCATTGTCAGTAACAATGCTATTGGGCGCTCCATACGCCCGGAAGTAACTCCTCTCAAAACAATTAATCACTGCTGATGCAGCAATCCTCTTGACTGGATAAAAACTAACAAATTTGGAGAAGCTCTCCAGAAACACCTGAATCGCCACATTCCACCGCTTAGGGCGTGTAAGGGGGCTTACAAAGTCGGCAAACAGTTTGTGCCTAGGCCGGGTAGAAGGCCACGCGGTATGCCACCCCACACGGGTGTTTAGTTTCATTTAATTTTATTTTGCGTTCATAAGATCCATATACGGCTAAAAGCCCACTAGATATAGAACCTGTCAATGATTAATACATAGAGACAAAATATTCAGAATAGTACAGAGATATAAAATATAAACAATAGATAAATGCCATGCCAATTATACATGTCATTATCATAGTCATTCGAATACAATATGCGAGTACAGACTGTGAAAACATTCAGTTGTTAGCTCATAATTAATTTGTAATGCAGACATATCGTAGGAGTGAATATGTTAACGTATCAAATCCTTCTTGCACTAGTATGTCTGTATATGTATGATATCCCCACATCCGAAACTTACGATACTTGGGGTCGATACCTTATAATAAAATACATATAATGTAATTGAAAAGTGTTGATTAAAAATATGAAGCATAAAGATTTCTTTCGGATGTCCATCCATAGAATTCTTCAACAGAATAAAAGGAGCCCAATAGAAGGTATTTCTTAAGTTCACTTTTAAATTTATTTGTGTTATCAGAGACTTTCTTTATATTTTCAGGTAGATGGTTAAAGGTTTTTATACCGGCAAAGTATACACTTTTCTGATATTTAGTTAATCTTGTCAGTGGTAAAAAAAAA
>Ga0131853_10020626_pt1 | contig 11964 bp, 6 predicted proteins | sample TergutLab28metaG_FD_92764 | JGI IMG/M metagenome (GOLD analysis project Ga0131853, IMG submission 92764) | Labiotermes labralis P1 segment gut microbial communities from Petit-Saut dam, French Guiana - Lab288 P1 (version 2) (version 2) | ecosystem: Host-associated > Arthropoda: Insects >...
ACACACACGCACCCACACACACACACACACACACACACACACACACACACACACACACACACACACACACACACACACACACACGCGCACGCGTATGATGTTAGCTTATTTTTCCAGGTTAAATTAATAGGAAAAGACCATTATGCATCAAAAGTGCATGAATCATTCTGACACATTCTGCTGTATATGTGGTTCCTTCACAATGAAAGCTCAGCGACTTACAATCACACCAGATCTTCAGAAATTGTATCAGTTATCAGTTATACTGTGGCTGTCCTTTAGGAGATCAAAATAAGGACTGGGCGCCTCATGTTATATGTACATCATGTTCAAGTGGATTATATGACTGGATGAACAAAAAGAAAATGGCAATGCATTTAGCTATTCCTATGATACGGTGGGAGCCAAAGAATCATGTTGATCACTGCTATTTGTGTTGTGTCTGTGTTAGTGGTTTCTCAGCAAATAACAAGCATAAAATTGTATACTCACACCTAAACTCCTCATGATGAGAATTTGCCAGTTCCAGAGCCTCCAGAGAATGGACTGGCATTTTAAGACAGTGGAATTTGAAGACAATTCTTCACCTGAAACCATTCAGCACTCTTCAAATGATCAGTATGTCCCATAGGAGAGGACTGCAGAACCAACATGATTTAATCAGCGGGAATTAAATGGTCTCGATTGATACCTTTCTCTTTTAATAGACAAAGCATAACTTTTTGCTTCCAGATTGAAGGAAAGAAATCTTTTAGAGAATGACATCAGAGTTTGCCAATACTGAATACAGAATAATGTTTTAAAAACAATTTTTAGGGTAGATGGACCCATGGTCTTCTGCCATGACATCAGTTGCCTCTTTAAGGGACTGAAGCAAGAACACAACACATCAGATTGGCGGCCTTTCATTGACTGTTCATGGTGAAGTCTGAAAGCTGTTCTTCTACCTAATGGAAACTCCAAACTTCCATTCAAGTTGCCCACTCTGTACATGTAAAGGAATCCTACGGTAATATGAAAATACTACTAGAGGCAATTCAGTGGAATGTTCACCAGTGGAACATCTGTGGTGATCTGAAGGTGACTGGTTTGTTGATGGGTATACAAGGTGGTTTTATGAAGTTCTTCTCCTTATGCTTTTGGGATAGTCACTCTGCAGCTGAACTTTACATCAAGTGTGACTAGGAACCAGGGAAGACTTATTAGCTGGGAAAAGACTGTGTCCAACACATTCCTGTCTTTAATCCCATGAAGATATTCCTTCCTTGTCTGGACATAAAACTTGGGTTGATGGAAGTACTTTAGTGAAAGGTGTGGCAAAGACAAATTCAAAGGACTCCAGTACCTGAGTAAAAAATTTTCCAACATTAACCTTGTGAAACTGCATGTAGGCAACCTTGTGAGACCTTGAATCTGAGAAATCCTGGAAGATGAAGCCTCTGTAGAAAGTCTGACTGACACAGAATGAGCAGCTTGGGAAAGATTTAAATATGTCTGTTCAAACTTATTAGGTAGAAAGAAATCTCCTAATTTCAGTGATGGTGTCCAGGAACTTCTGAATATGTATATGGAAATGGGATGTCGCATGTCACTTAAAGTTCACTTTTTGTATTCACATTTAGATTTCTTTTCAGAAAACGTTAGTGAAGTCAGCAACAAGCAAGATGAATGCTTTCTTCAATTTATAAGTCAATGGAACACCGCTGTCAAGGTTTCTGGAAGGACTTTATAATGGTAGATGATTGCTGGATGTTGTACTGTGATGCTTCAGACATAGTGTACTACAGAAAGAGAGAATCATCACTTTTTAACTTTTGCCTTCAGTAGAACTGATGCTGTAATTTATACCGAAGTATGTTTTATGTCCTGGAAGTGTGCCAATGTATGTGACTGAATACAATTTTTGTGAATTTAGAGCTTAAGTTGTCCTGTACAAACTACATGTGCCAGGAAAAACCTAAAAACATTTTCATAATCAGGGTGAAAAACTAGTTTAGAGAATTACATTATTTTTTTTATTATTAAAATAAGTTGTATTTTGTAGACCAGTGTTAATTGACAACAAGAGTAGAGTTAATTCTTCAGCACAAAATAACCTAGAGATTAATTTTGTCATTCTTCTCCAAAGAGCAAGATTCTAAGTAACTACAGGGCTGTTTGCATGCTGTAATTTCAGGACAGGACTGCTAAATGGGAATGTCAAAGCAAGGGACTGCAATGGCTGTCTGGAAGATAACAGATGTGCAGCAGTCACACAAAAACTTCTAGATCTGAGCTCTGCCACTATTGATCTTCAAAGTGTTGTCTCAATGGAAATACTTGAAAGTGATCTGGCATATGTTGAGGCCAGGAATGAAGAGGTTAGGATGTTTTACAGTATGTTACTGAACATTTAATTTCTCGAATACTGGACAAACTTCTGTGCCTTCTCATGCTTTTGCCAAAATGTGCATATCACACTGTTTGTGCCTGGAAAATTTGTCTTATAAAGTCTAATTCACACATGCAGGACTGTGTCCTTACCATGCACTGCCCATGCTTGGGAAGTGTCTTGTTGCACTGATTGAGCCCTACAGGAATGTGTCCATGATTTGCCTCAACTAAGACATGGTGCTGGCATTTAACACAGTAGAGCAGAGTCCTTCCTGAAAGTCTGCATGGTAGTCTTGTGAATTGAAACTGCTAATTTACCCCACTACAGTTTTGCTTCTGACTGATAATCATTCTGGAAACAACCTTTATGACAGTGCGCTTGGTAGCCACAAGGAGCTGAAACTCAGGAGCAGACTTTGATGGTCTACATGCCACCTTTATACATTGCCATATTTTAATTCACACACACACACACAGGACTGTGGCTTGACTGTGCTATGCTGTGTCAGACTGTGGCCTTCAGAAATCACTTTTCAACTGATCCATAACCACATTGGCAGAGCATGGTAGGAACACAATTCTGTGTGTGTGGATCAAAAGTAGTCTCACTCTGTAACTTAAATGGGAATTACATAGTCTAGATTTTTAGCAAGTGACACAGTTGGTGCATGGTAGGAACATAAGTCCTTTATGTGTGAACTAGCCTTACCATGCATTACTAGTATATGAATACTTTTGAAGAACAACTGCATCTAATGCTTCTCTGTCTCTCTTTCTGTCACTGTCTCTTCTGTTCCCTCCTCCTCTTCCTCCTCCTCCCACTTTACTTTATCTTCATCTTAATGTACATAATAAGTTTCAGTTTTCTTCAAAATTGCATTTATTTTCTTATCCTTCTGTTTATTTTTATCTTCTTATTTGCATCTTGTCCTCTTTGTGTTTGCAATTTTATATACTCCCTTTTTCATACTCCTTACTTATCAGTTATTCTAGACCCTGTATTTCCAGTTTCTTCCTTTTATTACTGCATGGGATCCTTTAACCCACCATGATTTGGTCTACTGCCTCCCACATTTTACATCCTAGTGAAACAGGTTCTTTAACACTTTGCAGGCCCCCTTCCCCCCCCCCCCCAGTAGTTGGGTCCAGCATAATTTTCCAGAAAATTTCTAATCTTTAGAGTTTGAAGATCAGTCACTAGGTTCTAGGAACACTGGGAAAGAAAACATAAAAGTTGTACAATAACACCAATTTCAGTTTGACATTTGGCCTGGTAGTACAGAATGTATTGTCAAGTGTAACTTGACGCTGGACTTCAGAATGTTAACAGTGTGAATTCATCCATTTCAGAGCATTTTATATTTTTTTCTCTGCAGTTTCTTTCTTCAATTGCTTTTTCTGTATGTTATCATGAAGCATTTATGTACATCATCTACAAATATGTATTTTGTTTTTAATTTGACTGAGCTTTTGTGAAGCTATCCCTGTACAGGTCTGGACAGGCCCATAGGGTTCCAACACATTGAGGCTTTCAGGATTTCTAGACATTTGGCACATGAAGGTGATATTACTGGTACTCATTTCTTTTAAAGGCTGAGGTGATCTCAGGGCCGTAGTTTGGCTGGAAGGATTAAGTCAATGAAAAATCCCAATGACCCCATCCACCGTTGAACACAACCTTGTGACTTGTAGCACAGTGCCTCAACCAAGTGTGCCACCATGTACCCCTTGACTGAGCTCATAATGTGCGTAATTCAGCCAGAATCTGCCATTGAATGAGGTTGCTAATGTTCAGCGTTGAAAGGTATTTAAAGTGCAGTTCTGTAATTGTTGCAGGTGTTGAGGAGAGTTGTAGAAATGCAGGAGTTGGTGCAAAATTCTGAGCAATATCTGACACAGCAGCAGCAACAGCAGCACCAGCATCTTGATCAGCAACACCACCAGCAGCCTGGCAAGGAGGAGAGTGACTCGGAGGGTTCCCATATATCATCTATTGATTCAGATGCACCTGGTCAGCTGAAGCATAGTGACTCATTACTTCTGCTTACTCAGGTAAATGTCATGGATATTACAGTATTTGCTTGGTGCCTGATGTTTTGTGTGCCCACATGGTAGAGTCAGTTTACTTAGTAGCTTATCTGCGCTGACCATTTGTGACCCTTTGTTGAACTCAGTATAGTATTTATGGACATCATTATGGTCAAATGTCAGGACCCACTGAAAAATTCCATCCTTTTTACACTTTGAAAATAAATTTAAAACCGAGCATGGTGTACATTAAAGAAAATATTTTGACAGACTCAGTCCTCAATTTTTGAAATTAAAATAAAGTTTGGACTTGAATACTTTCATTTCAATATAACTGGAACCACCAACCATCAAGACACACACAAAGATAACTCATTGTGTGTACCTTGATAGTCAGTTTTTCCCCTTTTAAAATTGGAGCCATTGAGTTGTTTGTCAAAATATCTGGACCTTAATCCTTCAACTGCCGCGTGTTTATGTGTTTACACCAGCCTCCACTTTTGTGTTGTGTCCACTTCCACAGCTTTTGTTGGATATGTAGAGTAGTTCATTTATGATTTTGTCAGATTAAATGTCACCATCTAGCAATAGTGCTCATACTATGTATTTAGGAGTTACATGTTCAAATCTCACTCCAGAGATAGGCTATTATGAGTGAGATCTTTAGTCATTTTTCACAGTCCTTCCATTAAGGTGCCACATATTTAAAATATACCACAACTGCTTTTATTCATGTTCTTTCCCATTTATTAATCATTCAGTCTTTTGATGCTCTGTAGTCTGACAGTTTTAAATAAGATATGTATAAATATGTCATATTCCAGAAGCTTCTTCAGTGCTTCTGTTTGGCGTTGTGTGATATTTTTTGTTGCTAACATTTGTCCAAATACAAAATTGGCTGATAAGGAGCCAATATGTTAGCACTACTGAGTAGTGTTTAGCACTATGAGCATTCCTCATGCAATGTTAACAGTCATGACATGTAGCAGTGAAAAGATTAAAGGGTTAAGGCATTCAGCTTTGTTTCCTAAATTTGCCTTGTTTTTGAAATATTCCTTTTCATTTCTGCTGCATTTTTTAGTATTGATATGCTGACACTCTTCCCAACCATAAACATAAAACAAATTATGGCAGCCAGATAAGCAGGAGTGCCACTAGGAGCCAGGCTAGCAGCTTTCATGCTCAGAAATATAAAATTTTATACCATGCTTTTATGTGGGTCATTATATAATATTTATTTGTACTTGCAGGGACAGAAGCTTTTAAGTGAAGCTGTGAATGATGTGGTACTTGGCTTGAATCTGGGTGATAATGAGCCATCTGAGAGTGACACAGACTCCATGAGTACTCCTACCAGTAGTCCATCTCACCGACCAGGGTCAGGTAATACATAGCACATTCTGATGTGAGGACATCGTGTGTTATTTCAATATGTGTGTGTGTGTACGCGTGCGTGCGTGCGCACGTGAGTGTGTGCATGCATACTGGAGTTGTGCAGTATTAGCTCTTTGTCCTCCAACACACAAACAATGTATCATGAGTCTAGGAGCAGTATTCAGGCTGCTATTTACAGTTTCCATGCCAGTACCCACCAACAGCTGATAGCCCACACTACTATTTAGTCTGAGGAAATTAACTGGACTTTTGTGGTTTCTGAAAAACATTGTGTAGAGCAATCTATGCAGTTGTTTCCAGCATTATGTGAGGGCATATCCAAAAGTTACCAGGCATGGTTATCTTTGTTATTGATTGTTGTTGTCCTCTTCAAAGTATTCTGCTTCCAAGTTTATTTAGTGGGTCTAGCATTCAGACACTGCTGGAACTGACTTGTTGGCATTGCGTACAGGATGGTCTTTGATTTTCCTGAATTTTCAGGATATCCTGAAAATGATGCTCTTATGGCTGTGATTCTATTCTCGGAAGCATGGTACCCAATCAGATGTGTGTGGGACCTCAGCCATGATTTCAGTGCCAAAAATTGCTTCTGCTTCTGCTCATTGATGAGCATTATAGTCATAAACTTTGCATAGATATGTCACATTTTTAGGTCTTCCCTTAAACTTGGTTGATATATGAGGCCTAAACGTGCCAGCAATCACCAAAGTGGTACTTCATTGGTCTTTGTTGATGATTGAGTGAACTCTCTCAAACTTTTTGTCTGTGCTACCTGTGGTTTGACAACTCACAAACATCATCTGAAGTTTCCTGGTGTTTGAATTGAAAATGCCACTTACAAGTCTTTGCTCTCCCTAGGGCATTGTCACCAAATTTTTTTTGAGCATTTCATTTTTGTTCAGTGCAGTTTTCCCACTTCTGTTGCACATATGTAGTTCCATTAGAAGTCATGGATCACACTTAACACACTCAGTAAACATCCTTAGAGGAGCAATGCAAAGAATTATGGTCAGAAACTTGGCAAGATGATGCACCTAGTGGTAGAAAGTTGTGCTGCCTGTTGTTATAGGTTATAGCAGTGAGTTCTGAAACTTTTGGATATGCCTTTATGTTTGAACATTCACTAACATTGGCAGCAGTTGTCTGACAGAGAGCTGGTGATAAAGTAACACAAGTAGTTAAGAGTTTTGCATACTTTCAAGCAAGTTTTTCAGAAAAAACTGCTTTGCTGTTGGAGGTAGTACTCCTTAGCAAAGAAGCACATTTCCAAGTGTCACAGTTTCTTCCATATCAATTTTGTCATTATAAATTTTGATCTGTAAGGGCTCAACATGTGTGGACTCTTTCTTTAAATGTTCTGTTTCTTACCAAAGGGAGAACATGGTATGGTATGATATATTTGTTAACTGCAATTGGGTAGCCACCCAATGGCAGTAGTACAGTACACATTTACACACACACAATACACAGAATGACACAAAACGAACATACATAGAACAACACAAAAATTTTTGGAAGAGTGTGGGCCATGCCCCGTCTTTGCGAGTTTTACCCTGGCATTTGCCTTACAACTGGGGAAAAAGCACGGAAAAACCTCAGTCAGGGTAGCCGAAGAGTGCCAGCTGGCATGATGAAGATACATAAACATACAATAAGAATACATAGACATAACAATAACAATACATAAATTACAGTATTAAACAGGAATACAACCATATATGCATTGATAAAAAATAGAACCTAAAGAATATGAAAGTATGTGATAATAGTAAAATACATATAAGCAGCAACTTCATATTGTCTGTATGTCTTCTAATAATGTTGGACACCTTATTACTAAGACCATCACTGTATAGCAACACTTCACTACACTTCGCCACATTTCATCCAACTACACTTCACTACACTTTTCGACATTTCACTTCCTCTCATTTACACTTCATTACCCTCTCATTTGGCTTAACCCAGTTACATTTCCTATTGTTTGATTTCACCTCTCATCACTAAACTAGACACAGTATAGTTCTCATCTCCAATATTATTTCCAAAATAATGAACCCCTTCACTGCCCTGAAGAACCTCGCACCATTTCATTTCACTTTTTATTTTTATTTTTTCACTTATACTATCAACCCTTCACTTCACTTCACTTTTTGCTTTTTATCGCCTACACTTCCCCTGAAGGGTTTTCACTTTCCTAACCCTTATTTTGAAAATATGCATTTTACCATGGTAAGTCCCTATTGCCCTTTCAGGTAGTTTGTTCCAGTCAGTAATGGACCTATTCACAAAGGAATATTTCCTGATGTCTGGTATTTGTTTTCTGGCTTTGATTTTCCAATAATGGTTGATCCTACTTAAGTAGCTTGGTGCCTGTAACCTATCCCCGATCGCTTTCCATGGCCCCTCATGGGTATACGCTTTGTAGAGCACACACATGCGTTCTATCTTCCTACGCTGCACCAAAGATTCCCAGTCTGAGTCTCCCGAATGATGCCCAAATTTAGCAACTTTATTTCGTACACAGTCTAAAGCACTTATCTGACATTCCCAGTATGGATCCCAGCATGCCGCCCCATATTCGAGAATGGGATGTACTAGTGACATGATGGCTGTGATCCTGTACTGTTTATTTGTTCATGGAACATAGTTCATAGAATCTGCATTGACTCTCTATTATGCATGATGTGTTATCTTGTTGACAGTAACTGGAACAATTTTCTTCTTCAGTTAATTCTGTCTGCATACTGCCCCCAGTTAACTGTGTCATAAAATTCTATGAAGCCTCTGAGTCATCCGGTCCCTACAGAATACCATCGTGCCATGTTCCAGTGTTTTGGTAGTCAGATGAGATGAGATGAGAAACGTGAGGATTTTGAATAACATTTTTCTTCCCCTGCTGAAATTTTCAGCTGCAATATACAGTAGTGTATCTGAGTATAGTCAGTGCCTAAAACTGACTGCCAACAAGAGCAGGTAACTGGTGGTTCATGGAATTGAACTGTGCTTCTTAAAATAGGCAGTGATTTTCTTTTAGGTAATTAATCTTCTGCGTGCACACACACACACACACACACACACACACCACTCTGTGGTTGCTTCTTTGTTGCCTGTTGTACTTACATACCTGGCTGCACATTTGTAAGACCTTCAGAACTGAGATGGATATTCTTGCTGAGGATTTCTGTTGACATTGTCAGTCCCTTCATATAAATTTTAGAGTAGACAAATAATTATTCCCACTTCTTTCCTTCTTCAAATGTAATTTATAAGCATTCTGACATTTGTCATTCTGTACTGCATTACTACATAATGTTATAAGTTGATAAATGGATAAATAACAAAATACATTAAGTTCATTAACAGCATTAAAACTTTTACAACTGATTTTATCAACTTTTTGATTGAAAGGATGTAAATAAAACTGGAAAAACTAATTTTATAATTTTGTGGGACAACGTTGTCCCATTAAATGCACACCCTTTTATCTAAACAAGAAAACACTGCTCCATAGTGGGCACTTGAATTGAATAGTGCTTTGGCCAAAGTAGAGACCTGGCATTTAAATGGTTGAAAGCTAAATGTTAATGGCCTTAGAAGTCTAATGTTGTGTATTACTGACAGTGCATTAGAAGTCAAAACTCATTCTATGCCTTGTAAACCTCACAAACAAGACAAATTTTTTATAGCAGCATTTTCTCCTCTCCAAATTAATGATCTGGCATCTTGATGCAGTCATCCTGAATTAATCAGACGTGTTTCTTCCACTACATGTATAACCTGTTTGGCAGACTTTCTTCTGTAAAAAGTTGGTTCAATAAATAGTGGTGTAACAAGATTATGAAACTTAAAAAAAAAATCACAATTATTTATTGAATTTCCTTTTATTTCTTTATTTCTCTCAATAGTTTGAAATTTTTTGAGTGTAGAAAATCCAATTTTTACATTTAACCTTTATTGTACGGCATTTAATTCAGTCTTCGTGTCCATGGTACAGTGTGTGTCTTAGCCCTTTGAATCGTTGCGCATGTTTGACAATAAACATTTATAAATTATGAACTGAAGGTGATGAAGTATTGAAATAATCTGCACTGTGTTGCAAATAAATCAGAGCTATTTCATTTAAAAAAAAATTCAGTAGACATGTTTAGTGGCTACATGCAAGAAGTTAATTTAAAAGTTCTGTAATTTAAATTTATTTTATTTATGTTTCTGTTTCGGGCCCCAAGTTTGCATAGGAAATTTCAGCTTCAGGATTTATGGATTTGTGCCTTGGCATGGTGGTGTCAGAATCATCATCTTACTTCTCACACACACACACACACACACACACACACATCATACTTACTCAACACTTCACTAACAACTTTGATCTTCACACCACTCGCTAGTCACATGTGACTCTGTCACAAACTGAGAAACACCTGTGTTTGTCGAGTTTTGTTCCAGTATACTGACATGCGTCTTCATTTCCAGTGTGTTTTTCATGAAGGGGAATCGAGAATTTGTACATGGTATCTTACTACATCAAGGAAAGAGTAACTAAAACAGAGATATTTCAGCGGTTGTCTAAAAATGCATAAAATTCTGTTGCCCAAATAAATGATGCTGTCGCTCGATGCCCCTGCTTCTTCACTCTCGCTCTCCCGAACCAGTTCAGATATCCTGTTTGGGGACAGGAACCCGGCTCTCTTATGCACAGACATCGCAGACTGCTGACTCAGAAATGAATATTCAGTCTGGCTTATTATTAGGAAGTTGGAACAAGTGGTAACGCCTTGAAATGCCATATTATTTCAGCTGATTTATGGCTCTACTGTTTACAGATCAGTCTGTTTATTTCTTTATATCAAACTGCAGTTGGAATTATAAGCCCAGTAGAGTTTGCGAACAAGGCTCACAGAGCTGCCAGTAATTACCTGTATTTGTTTGTGTGGGGGAATTTATGCATCCTGTTTATCTTATTTTTCAAACTGTCCTTCTGGAATTAAGCAGAAACTGAATTGAAATGTAACATAGGTATTAGAGGCAATATACCAATTTCGGTTTATCATATACAGACAGTTGGTGCTTAGTCCCTTTTAGTATTAATATATCCTGCGACAGTAGACATAAAGTGTGGCTCTGTTTTGGCTACAGAATGAGAACACAGTATTATATGTGAGTCACTACAGGACATAGTTCTTCACAGCAGGGTACACAGCAAGAAAATTCTGCTACAAAGCACATCGTCACTTGTAGAAGTTCCTGTAACAGCAATGCTTGGCAGAGTGAATGAGGTTTCACATTGGAATTTGCTGATGAAGTGCTGCTATGAACTAATAGAACTGACTAATAGAACTACTATGTAGCATGGCTAAACATTTCTTCAGAAGGAAATGAAATGTGTCAGTTGCTTAGCTAAAAACAAACATACAAGGTTTTGAAGAGTACGGGCTGGCTAAAAATTTTCTATTCATGAGGTGCATATGTACATAATTGGGTAAAGTGGCCGGAGCGTGAATCTGACCACAAACCACTATATTATGTGGAGATAACGTGTGGGACTATAATTCGAAGCCTCTACATGACTGTACAGAGCATTTAAATGGCTGCAGCGCACCGGGATGGGTGCGTTCATAAGATGTCGATTTAAAATGATCTGTTGTGTAAGTAGGTTAAAGGTTAAAACATTCATTTTGCCACCTCTCAGACACCGCTGCCCAGGGTATCCACATCACCTGTCCCACCCTAGCTAAGCCCATAAGTAAGTGAAGGTAAGGTAAGTGAAGGCTTTATGGATGCCTCAGTGGTGTACCTCTTAACACTCTGAAAAATAATTGATGTGTTCATACTGTTTTGATTCATAATTATGGAAGCTGGTACATTTGTGACAAACTTGCTAATTTTTAAGAACATGACAAAGGGGTGAAACTGAGGTGTAGTGATAGGCAGCAGAGTGGTACTATTCAAAACCCTAATTCAGGAAAACTGTGTGTGATGGAGGGGGAAATTCACAAACTTGAGCTTTTCTTCAGTTTCAGTAAAAATGTGTAAGAGTTGTGGAGTGAGAGAGAAAACCAACAAGATGCAACAGTTAGATGTTTATTTTTAACAATTTCTCAACATGTTTCGGGCATCATTATGCCCATCTTCAGGAGAACACGATGTATGTTACTGCATGTGTTG
>Ga0131853_10020627_pt1 | contig 11963 bp, 11 predicted proteins | sample TergutLab28metaG_FD_92764 | JGI IMG/M metagenome (GOLD analysis project Ga0131853, IMG submission 92764) | Labiotermes labralis P1 segment gut microbial communities from Petit-Saut dam, French Guiana - Lab288 P1 (version 2) (version 2) | ecosystem: Host-associated > Arthropoda: Insects >...
CGGCACAGGGCTGCAAATGTCTACCAAAGACATGGCAAAGCTGTGCGTGCTGTATCTAAACAAAGGCTTGTGGGACGGCAACCGCATTATCTCCGAAGCATGGATAGCAGAAGCAACAAAAAACCAAACCTCGCACATTCCATGGACAAGGTTTGGTTATGGGCTTAACGCATTAGAAAACGGCTTCGAATTTGCCGGGGCGTATAATCAGTTTGTAACGGTGGATACACAAAACGGCGTAGTAGTCGCCGCCCACGGCTATATCGACCCCAAAAGTATTACAAATATTTACGAACTGACAAAGTAACTTTTTTAGCTATGCACTACGTAAAGAGGACTGTCTCGGTAAGGGGAATTTAGCCTATAGCGACTCTCGCATTAGAATTGAGTGATTTTCTCAATTATCATGCGAGTCGGAGCATTAGCCTAATTGCCGTTGCCGGGACAGTTCTTCCTTCTAGGCGTACATATTAATCTCCGTCATGTGCGCATACAGCCCGCCACGTGCAACAAGCTCTTCATGCGTGCCGATATCTTCTATTTTCCCGTCTTTAAGCACAACAATTTTGTGTGCTTTTTTTATTGTGGATAGCCTATGCGCAATGATTACCGTGGTACGGTCTTGCATCACTTCGTCCAAAGCTTCTCTTATTTGCTTTTCGGTTTCTACGTCTACCGCGGCAGTGGCTTCGTCCAGGATAAGTATCGGGCGGTTACGCAGCACAGCACGTGCGATAGACACACGCTGCTTTTGTCCGCCGCTAAGGCGCATTCCACGCTCACCAACCACGGTGTCGTAACCTGCATCCAGTACAGAAATAAATTCATCCGCACGGGCAAGCCTAGACGCTTCTATCACGTCTTCTCTGCTTGCGTCCGGCCTGCCGTAAGCGATATTTTCCGCAAGGGTGTCGTTAAACAGGAACACATCTTGCAATACGCTGCTCATGCTGTGGCGCAGGCTTTTTAGCGAAACATCCTTGAGGTCATGCCCGTCTATCGTAATTTTACCGTCCACAGGGTCGTAAAAACGGTTAAGCAGGTTAATAAACGTTGTTTTACCCACACCCGTTGGCCCTACAAGGGCTACCACTTCGCCGGGTTTTATTTCCAAGGAAATGTTGTCAAGCACCGTTTGCCCCTCGATATACTGGAAGCTCACGTTGTCGAACACAATATGCCCTTGCACATCTGCAAGCTCGTGCGGGTTTTCTGTTTCTTTTACATCTTCGGGTGCGTCAAGGATTTCAAACACACGTTCTGCACCGGCAATAGCGGTTTGCAAGTCTTCATTTGTGCGGGCAAGTGCGGCAATTGGCGCATAGAAAATGGCAAGATACATGATAAATGCAATGATATCCGCAACATCCACATGCCCGTACAACGCCATATGCCCGCCGTACGCAATAACAATAACCGTACCAATGCTGGACAAGTACTGAATTGTACTGCCGTAACCTGCGCTAAAACGCAGGGCTTTAAGCGTTGCATTTGCGTGCGCCCGTGCGCTACGGGAAACTTTTTTCGCTTCTTTTTTATGCTGGTTAAATACCTGAATTTCTTTTATACCCGATATATTGTCCTGCAAATTTGCGTTTAGCTCGCCCAAAATTTGCTGCGCACGGCGGAAGATAGGCAACACCAACTTAGCAAACAAAATGGAAAGCAACAGCACAATAGGTACTGCGATAAGGCACAAAAATGCCAAGCGCACATTTATGCTAAAAAGGATGATAGTGACACCAATGATAATTGCCAAGTTTGCGATAATATCCGGCACAGCATGAGCAATAAGCACCTCTACACGGTTTGTATCGTTTACCACACGAGACATAATTTGCCCTGTTTGCTTGTCGTGGAAAAATTTCATGGAGAGTTTTTGCAGCTTTTCGTATGTTTTAATCTGTAAGTCGGCTACAAACTGCCACGCAGCATAGTGCGTATAGTAAGAGCGTATGTAGCTGCAAATAACCTGCGCCAAATACACAGCGGCCAAGATCAGCCCAAGACGAAGTGCTTCTTCTGCAAGGCGAGGGTCTGCATTTTGCGCCATTTGCGTAAGCTGGCGTACCACCAGTGGGGCATACAACTGGGCGGCGGTCATTCCTGCAATGGCTACAAGGGAAAGCACAAGATATCCCCAGTATTTTTTTGACGACTTTACAAGTTGGACAAGTAATTTCATGGCTGTCTACCTCTCTTTTATTACTTTTATGGTTTCGTTTATAGGTGATAATTTTTGAGAAATACGCTCGCCGGGCGCAACCAAGGCTATGCCGGGCGGATATTTTGCTATAAGCTGAGCAGATATTCTGCCTACTGCATCTTGCCAAGACACCGCTTCGTGCGGCATTTGCATAGCCTTGCGTGGCGAAAATACAACCTCCGGCAAGATAAAATTCTGCGGTGTTGTTCTTTTGGCCAAAGGCGATAATCTGCTGTTAATGCCTTGTATGGCAGCACCTAACCTTTCAAAGCCCTCATCCGTATCCGCAACGGATGTCATTGCCAAAACATGTTGGTCGGTTGCCATTTCCATTTCAACTTTGTATTCGGCAGACATCATTTTGGCAATATCTTCGCCGCTTATATCGCTATGGTTTTCGAACAATAACTTGCTGATATCCATATCAAATATGGCATTTTGCCTTACCCTTTCACGCCCCACAAGCCGCAAAACACCGGGGGCAAGCGTGTGAATGTTTTTCAATCTTTCTATGTACTTTTTAAAATGTTCCGGCTCTTGCCATAGCTTGTGCAGCATATAATCGCAGGTTGCCATAAATATATAAGACGGACTGGTGGTTTGCATGGCGTTTATCATAAACCGTAACTTATCCACGTCCACTCTATTGCTTTTGACATGCAGCACTGCGCATTGCGATGGCGCAGGCAGCGTTTTATGCAAGCTTTGTATAACAATATCTGCACCGCAATCTATCGCCGACATAGGAAACGCATCGGCAAATTTAAAATGCGCTCCATGCGCTTCGTCAACAATTAGCACGCCGCCCTTTTCATGCACTTTTGCCGCAATGGCAGAAATATCAGACACAAAACCTTCGTAGGTGGGACTCACAACCAAAACCGCTGCCCCTTGCGGCATATCGTCAAATACTTCCGGCTTAATGCCACCAGGCAAACCATCATCTGTAACCTCAGGCATAATATATTGCGGCGTTGCGCCGGAAATTACCATGGCGTTGTACACGCTGGTGTGTGCATTGCGTGGTACTACAAGCGTCTCATTATCCGTACAAACGGCAGAAACCGCCGCAATAAGCCCGACGGATGAGCCGTTTACTAGCAAAAAGCTGTAATCTGCGCCGCAAAATTTAGCAATATCCTGTTGCAGCGCCTTGATAATTCCCGTTGAGTTTCCCAGTACATCCATGCCCGGGATTTCTGTCAAATCCAAACTTTGCAAATTTGGCGGAAAGAATATCGGATTGCGTTTATGCCCCGGCATGTGAAACGGGTAAACATCTTTTTGCAGATACGCCGCCATTTCTTTATACACTTAATTCACCTATCAATTCATCCAGCAAGCCATAAATCCAATCATTTAAATTGGAAAACGAAAACCCTGCCTTTTCCGTTGCAAGACTAAAAGACGGGCAATAATTATATGGGGCATTTTCGCCCTCTTCCGATATTATTGCTTGTTTGCCCGTTTTGTTTTCTACGTATTTAATTATTTCCGCCAAAGTAATCGTGCCAATACTGCTTGCATTTACCGCCCCTGTTAACTCCTTGTCTACCAGCCATGCCAAAAACTGCCCTGCTTCGCTTGACAAGATAAACGACAATTGTGCATCTAAGTTGTTTATATTCATTGGCATTTGCGCCAAAATATGCTTCACATAAAAATGTAATCGTCTTGTATTGTCGTCCATCCCCAGCACAAACGGAATACGCACCGCAGCAGATGGAATATGACTATATGCTTGAAACATAGCACATTCTGCTTGGCGTTTTATTTCGTCGTAGGCAAAGTCCTTACGGTTGCACCATTTTAGGGGGTACTCGTAAGGGTTGAAATCGTTTTCTTGTTGTTGCAGCTTAAAATCCGGCGCATACACTGATACTGTAGACACTTCGATATATCTTTTACAGCTCACATTATCCAGCAATATTTTTATTTCATTCGAACTATACGCCTGCGTGTCGTATACAACGTCGTAACTTTTGCCCTTTAATGCACTTCGAATGCTTTCCTCGTTTGTACGGTCTAAAATTAACCCGCTGCTTCTTGTGGCAATGGTAACATTATGCCCGCTTTGCAGTAGATTTTCTGTTATGTACTTTCCAATTAAACCTGTGCCGCCAACAACTAAAATTTTCATCTGTGCCACCGCCTTAGACAAAGTCTTAGATATTGTAAAATACCTTGCACAGGTTAGCAACTAAAACTTTGCACGTAAAAAAGGCTACCTTGCGGAAGGTAGCCCTACGGTTTCGCACTTCTAAAATTCTTTACTTGCAGCATTCATTGCAGATGAACGCATGGTGATTTTTTTAATCGGCATTTTATCTTTTAGCAATTCGTAGAACAGCTCGCATAAATTTTCGCAGGTAGAAACTTTTTTAGTCACTACTATTCTGTATTCCGGATACGACCATGCAAGCGGATGGTCTATTTTTTTAAGCGGAACACAATGTGCTGGGTCGTTTATAATGCCTTCTTTTTCGTATGTTGCAAGCACTGCATCAAGCAGCGGGTCGCCCTCTTGAAATAATGTTGCATGATGAAAGTGGTCAATAACTTCCCACGCTTTTTTTACACCGTCTTTACACGAATGCGCAAAACCGGTTACAGGGTCAACAACATCTTCAAGCTCAATGGTAAGCAAGCCGGAATGGCCATGCAAATGCTTCGCTTCCCTCTCCCAATTCATAAACCTATGTGCATACTGAAAATCCAAATTAACGATAGATCTGTACTTTTCCATAAAATTCTCTCCTTTTATTTTTACACTATTGATACTTAGTATCATATAGGATTTCTTATCCCTTGTCAACTACTTTATAAAAAACTATAATTGCTGCAAGGAGAGTGAGAAGTGTGGCAAAAAAATCACAGCTTAAAGTTTTAATGGTTTCTTCAGAAGTTAATCCATATTCAAAATCAGGTGGCTTGGGCGATGTAGCAGGCTCGCTACCTAAGGCGTTACGCAAAAAAAAGGTAGACACAAGAGTAGTGCTTCCTTTATATAAATCTGTTCCCGAGCATTTGCTGAAGAATGCGACAGTTGTTGCAAATTTTACAGTGCATTTATCTTGGCGGGCGCAAGAGGCAACAGTGCTCCAGCTTGACGAAACAGGCAAAGGCGACTTTGTTTATTTTATAAAAAACGACCACTATTTTAACCGAGACGGTTACTACGGCTACGGAGACGACTTTGAGCGTTTTGCATTTTTCTCAAAAGCTGCAATAGAAATGCTGCACCATATAGATTTTGCAGCGGATATTTTGCATTTTAACGACTGGCATACGGGACTTGGCCCAACTTTCCTGCGTGATATTTACCGCCAGTTCAGCTACTATGCAAACATGAAAAGCCTCATAACCATTCATAACCTCAACTACCAAGGCATTTTTGGGCGGGAAGTTTTGTGGGATATTGGGCTAAATGATGGCTACTTCACCAATGGCGATTTGGAATTTAACGGCAATATCAGCCTGCTAAAGGCGGGCATAATCCATGCCGATGCTGTAAGCACCGTAAGCGAAAACTATGCAAGAGAAATTCAAACACCATCCTACGGATACGGAATGGACGGGCTACTGCACAAACGGGGCATTGATGGTAACTTGTACGGCATCACCAACGGCATAGACACAGTTGAGAACAATCCTAAAACAGACAAACAAATTTTTGCAAAATTTGATGCAAAAACTTTGGATAAAAAACGAGAAAATAAACACCGCCTACAAGAGTCGCTAGGGCTGCCTGTAAGCGATGTTCCGATGTTTAGCATGATAACCCGTCTTGCAGAACAAAAAGGCTTTGATATTATGTCCATGATAATGGACGAATTTTTGAGCCACGATATACAGCTTGTAATACTGGGCACAGGCGAACGCCGTTATGAAAATATGTTACGAGAACATGCACGGCGTTACCACGGCAAACTAAGTGCAAATATCACATTTGATGCAACACTTGCACAACGTATTTATGCCGGCAGCGATATGTTCCTTATGCCTTCGGTGTACGAACCATGCGGGCTTGGGCAGCTCTTTGCCATGCGTTATGGTACGATACCTATTGTGCGCAAGACAGGCGGCTTGGCGGATACTGTGCAGCATTTTAACCATGAAGCAGGCACGGGCAACGGATTTTTGTTTGAAGATTACGTTGCAAGCGGACTAATGTGGGCAATACGTGAAGGATTGAATGTATATGGTACAGAGAACTGGGAAGTACTTGTGAAAAATGCATTGAGCGGAGATTATTCGTGGAGTAAAGCTGCGGATAAGTATGTAGAAATGTATGAGAGGATATTGGGAGAATAAAAAAAAGACCTGTAATACAGGTCTTTTTTATTACCCCCTAAACCAACTTCAAACTTTCCCCAATAGCATCCATATTCATCTTAATAATCCCCGGATTCTTCCCGGCAAAACGCTTCTCCAATGCATCTTTTACATCTTCCAGCGTAAACAAATCCGTTTCACGTATAAACCCTGCAAGCATTACCATGTTGGCAACCTTTGCCGAGCCTACTTTTACCGCAATGTTCGTCGCATCTATGCCAACAACTTTTACGCCCTCGCAAACAACTTCGTCGGTCACGATAGATGTATTAACAAACACAACTCCGCCCGGCTTTACATGTGGCAAAAACTTGGTAAGCGATGGCTGATTCATGGCGCATAGGATATCAATCTTTTTTTGCACCATTGGGCTGCCGATTATTTTTTCAGACAAAATAACAGAACAGTTTGCCGTACCTCCACGCATTTCTGCACCGTAGGACGGCATCCACGTTACGTTTAATCCTTTGTTCATGCCAATTTCTGCAAGTACGTTACCAAGCGTTAATACGCCTTGCCCGCCAAAACCGGAGCATACAATTCTCTTTGTCATTGTGTCGCCCCCCTATCGCAGTAAACACCCAACGGATAATACGGCACCATTTTTTCTTTTATAAACTGCATAGACTCAACAGGTGTCACACCCCAGCCAACGTTACAGCCTGCAAGCACTTCTATCATAGAAAATCCTTTATTTTGCGTTTGATATTCAAACGCCTTTTTTATTGCTTTTTTTGCCTTGGTTATATGCACGATATCATGCACGGAAACACGCTCGATATAACATGCACTTGGGATTTGTGCCAACATTTCGCTCACCAACAACGGTTTGCCCGCGCCGCTTTCATCCCTGCCGTACGGGCTTGTAGATGTTACTTGCCCCGGCAATGTAGTAGGAGCCATTTGCCCGCCTGTCATACCATAAATTGCGTTGTTTACAAAAATCACCGTAATATTTTCGCCGCGATGCGCAGCGTGAACAATCTCTGCCATGCCAATGGAAGCCAAGTCACCGTCGCCTTGGTAAGTGAACACTGTTTTTTCAGGCATTGCACGTTTTACACCGGTCGCAACCGCAGGCGCACGCCCATGGCTTGCCTGTATGCCGTCGCAATTGAAGAAATTGTACGCCATTACAGAACAACCCACCGGCGCAATGGCAATGCTTTTGGTCAAAACAGACAGCTCAACAAGCGATTCTGCAACCAATTTATGGATAACCCCATGCGAACAACCGGGGCAGTAGGTAAGGTTAGCGTCAGTAAGCCCCCTACTCTTTTCAAAAACTACTGTACTCATTGCGCCGCCCCTTTCAATATTTCCTTTACTTTTGCCGTAATTTCTTCCGGTTCAAACACAACGCCGCCTGTGCGTCCGTAAAAATGCACAGGATATTTGCCGTTTACGCCAAGTTTTACGTCTTCCACCATTTGCCCCATGGAAAGCTCGCAAACCAACACGTGCTTTACGCTTGCAGGTAAGTTTTGGAACACGTCATACGGATATGGCCACAAAGTTATCGGGCGGATTAGCCCCGCATTTATGCCCTCTATACGCAAATCTTCTATGGCAGACATGCATATACGGGACGGTGTACCGTAAGCGACAATCGCAATTTCATCGCCGTCTCTTACGTTATTTTCCACCATTATTTCTGTTTGCTTTATTTGTTCGTATGTCTCAAACCTATCACGGTTCATTTTTTCCAAGTTTTCGCCTATCAAGCTAAGCGAATTGACTACGTTGCGTGGGCGATTATCGGAATTACCGTCCGCCGCCCAGCTTTTGTCAAATGCTTGCGGTGCTGTCGGCTTTATTTCCACAGGTTCCATCATTTGTCCAAGCATTCCGTCAATGAGAATTGTAACGGGCGTACGATACTTGTCTGCTGCGTCAAACGCACGAAACACAAGGTCTGTCACTTCTTGCACAGAATTGGGCGCATACACAGGCATGAAATAATCGCCGTTGCCGCCACCTTTTACGGTCATAAAATAGTCTGCCTGCCCCGGCAGAATTCCGCCAAGCCCCGGTCCGCTGCGTGCCACAGACACAATAAGCCCCGGCAGTCTTGCTCCTGCCATGTAGGAAATACCCTCTTGTTTTAGCGCAATGCCCGGCGAGGATGAGCTTGTCATAACCCTTGCTCCTGCTGCCGCTGCGCCATAAACCATGTTGATAGCCGCAATTTCAGACTCTGCCTGCACAAAAGTGCCGCCAATTTTTGGCATATGTTTAGACATATACTCCGGTATTTCGTTCTGCGGTGTTATCGGGTAGCCAAAAAACAGCTTACACCCCGCTTCAATTGCCGCTTGGCAAATGGCTTCGTTACCCTTCATAAGTACTTTCATTTGTCTACCTCCACTTTTATAACAGAGTCCGGACAAACTCTTGCACAAATGGCACATGCCGTACATTTGTCTATGTTATTGCAAAAAATCGGGTTGTACCCCTTGGCGTTAACCCTTGTTAAATCAAGCTCCAAAATTTTTACCGGACACGCTACCATACAAATTTTGCAACCCTTACATGCACTTTCGTCGAAAGTTAAAATAGCTTTTTTCATGATATTTTCCTCTCGTTATTTTTATAGCTTCATTGTAGCAGTGGTGCTAACGCACTGCAAGCCTGCTAAGTAAAGCTGCGCATATAAAAAAGGGGCAAGCATAACGGAGAATTTTAAATTTCTCCAGTGTGCTTGCCCCGAACGGCTATGCTCTATCTTTGCCGTAGCACTCGCAGCGCAACCTGCAACTGTACATCTTCTTCAAACGGCAAGTCACCAATTCTGCGGCTGCGGCTTTCTTCCATTTCTACCACAAAATCAGGCTCAATGCCTACATCGTGTATAAAAGCTCCGCTTGGCGTAAAGTACAACGCCGTCGTCAGCTTCATGCCAGAGCCATCGGAAAGGTTGAATATCGTTTGTACAATGCCTTTGCCAAATGTTTGCTCCCCAACAAGCATACCAACACCGGTATCACGCACCGCACCGCTTAAAACTTCGGAAGCACTTGCACTTCTTCCGTTAATCAGCACAACAAGCGGAAGCCCAAGGTAAGTGCTGTCTGCTTCCCGCACATATCTTTCCCCCGAGCCATACTCCAACGAAACGATAACGCCCTCAGGTATCAGCCTGTTGGTTATATCGGAAACCACATTCAAAAGACCGCCCGGGTTATTTCGCACGTCTACAATTAAGCTGTCCATACCTTGCGCCAAAAGCTCTTCTATCGCAGCCACGAACTGGCTGTATGTCGGACGTTCGAAGGACACTATATACACGTAGCCCGTCAAGCCCTCTTCTGTTTCTATCATTTCGTGGAACACGGTAGGCACGGTTATTTGCCGCCTTGTAACATCTACATTAAAACGGACATTTTCGTACGGGCGATATACTTCCAAGTTTACAACCGTGCCAACTTCTCCGGTTATTTTAGCAATAATTTCTTGCTGAATACGCCCGATAACATCTACACCGTCTACCGCAACTATTTTATCCCCCGGCATTAACCCTGCCTCTTCCGCAGGAGAACCTCGGAAAACAGTTGCAAGCGTTAGCATATTATCGGTAAGATCCATATAAACCCTCACGCCAATACCGACAAAAACACCCTCTGTGCGCACTTGGAACGCTTCCAATGCTTCTTCATTTAAGTATTGAGAATACGGGTCGCCAATGCCCGCTAAAAAACCACGGAACATGTTGTCTATCATTTCTGCCCGATTAAATTCTACCGCTGCGTTTCTTGTTACTATGGAATACATTTCTCGCACTTTTTCGTTTGGACTAGGGCCACCATCCCAAACAAAATGCCGCTCGTAAGCGTTGTACCCCACAAAAGCCCCTACCATAATTAATATGCCTAGAGCAAAACCTATAACAAAACTCTTTTTTTGCATTACAAACCCTCCAATGTTTATTGTTACAAGTGTATGTAACAGTTTACAAATTTTTTCCATTTTTTTCAAAAAGTTATTGACTTCCAAATTTTCCCTGATATAATAACGCCATGGAATTATTTTACATTTTCTAACAATTTACCAACTAACTAGGAGGAAATCCACATGAACGGAAAAAAAATCACAATTCTTTTGGCAGACGACAATAGGGAATTTTGCGATGCCATACTAAGCTACCTGGGTAAAGAGTCTGACATGGATGTAATACATGTTGCCTATGACGGCATGGAAGCTTACCAAAAAATTCAGGAACTTAAGCCGGACATCGCAATTATAGATGGCATAATGCCAAAGCTTGACGGTCTTGGTGTGTTGGAAAAGCTAAATTTAAACCAAGCAAAAGACTATTCACCAATTTGCATTATACTTTCTGCAATAACTCAAGACAAGATAACGCAAAAAGCAATGGAGCTTGGGGCTGAATACTACATAGCCAAGCCTTTCGACTTAGAGGCATTGGTTTTGCGCATTCGCCAATTAAAAGACGAGATAAAAAGCCCGTTTGGTAAAGGTTCCGGCACACGCAGTATGCAAAACCGCGAACTTAACTTAGAAACAAAAATTACAGGCATTTTACACGAAATTGGTGTGCCTGCCCACATTAGAGGCTACCACTATATGCGTGAAGGCATTATGATGGCTGTAGATAATTTAGAAATTTTAAACTATATAACAAAAGAATTGTACCCCACTATTGCTAAAAAGTGCAATACAACCCCAAGCCGTGTAGAACGTGCTATCCGCCACGCAATAGAAGTTGCATGGTCTAGGGGCAAGGTTGAAATAATAGACAGTATGTTTGGTTACACCATCAGCAACCATAAAGGAAAGCCTACCAACAGCGAATTTATTGCATTAATTGCAGACAGATTAAGGCTGGAATTAAAAGCCAGTTGAATAAAATAAGGGCAGTCTTTGCACAGCCCTTATTTTTTTGTATACTTGACGTAATAAAATGCCTAAGGAGGCAGAATTATGTCAAAGCATCCCGATTTTCTTTTTCGAATTTTTGGCTTTTTATTAGGTGCAGGTCTATGCGTTGCATTTTTCTACGGCGTAGACTATCTTGAGCCTATTATAGAAATATCAATATTCTTATTTGCTTTCTTGGCATTCTGCATAACGTATTACATACATAGGCGTGAGCTATTAAAACGCTACGTAATTATATATATATCGCTGGGGGTTTTCCTACATGCACGGCTTATTTGGCAAATTATCTACTGGTACAAAGCCATTGCCGACTATGCTGTTACACGTGCTGCTTTTTTCGAAATAAGCATCATTGAGTTTATTATAAGAGAACACCCGCTATTGCTTTTGGGGTCGGTGGCAGCAGTATTGTATGCGGCATTCCTTTTGATAAGCAGCGCAAAAAGGTCCGAATTCGAGTATGTAACATTTTCGGATTTTTACATAATTTTGCTTGTACACCCGCTGTATGCATTTAGCCTTA
>Ga0131853_10020629_pt1 | contig 11963 bp, 7 predicted proteins | sample TergutLab28metaG_FD_92764 | JGI IMG/M metagenome (GOLD analysis project Ga0131853, IMG submission 92764) | Labiotermes labralis P1 segment gut microbial communities from Petit-Saut dam, French Guiana - Lab288 P1 (version 2) (version 2) | ecosystem: Host-associated > Arthropoda: Insects >...
AGGTGGCGGACGCTTGTGAGAGCGGTAATGAACCTTCGGGTTCCGTGAAATGCGGGGAATTTCTTGACTAGCTGCAAACCAGTTAGCTTCTCAAGAAGGACTCTGCACCATGGAGTAAGTAAGACCCCCATCACCATAGCATGGCATATAAAGTGGGAGATTTCAAACGCGTATTCGCTATTTTAAATACTGCTCATTATGGTTGCGTCCCCTACGTGTATGGGTCATTAAAGCGAAGTTATACGAGGTTTTCCAATTAAAGACACTGCGAACATGTAGAGAAGAGGAAGCTTACACTAGTTAGGCGTTTAATTCGGACACGCAGCATCACAGAATGAAGACCCTGCAAGTCCAGCATACAAAAGGTAAGCCGGTGACGATGATTACAGAAAACGTTTGCTTATAGTATCCAGACACAAAGAATGCAATACCAGGACAAACAGGTATGAATATCCTGCACTCGGCCATGAAAAACGCTCGAGTGATCTGCAGTATCGGGTAATGTCCGACACGGACTACACCAACAACGTACAGTTACTGTGTTTTCATAACGAGAACTGAGGCAACAAAACATGCCTTTTCAACCGAATTTCCCCTTTGCAGAGTCCTTATTGTTTATCTGTCCTTGCACAAGTCTCGTGATATACTGAGAAACAAGGTGTTACGGTACAAATCACAAAGGCTAATTTCCTACTGCACAGATTTCGAATCCTGCACATCTACAGGACCTTCAGGAAGGAACTAAATAATTTAATTTTTCGTAGTCAAAGAAAATATTGGTACCGTTACGAGATATGAGGTCCTCTCAGCGGTGCGGATGAAGATTTCGGTACAGGACGCTACGTAGACTGGTATACAGGCACCGACGTTGCGGACCAGCTTGCTACCATTTACTGAGCGGTCTAAGGACTGGACCACCTTGAAGATGGATGCAGAGAGCTCCTCTTAAACGTTGTTACCCACAAGCCAATGTTCCATATTTTCATTGGTGCTGATATTTTGAGGCACAATGCACAAAGTTCCGTTGCACGTATTCGCTATGATGTTCAGATGGCCAGTAGACAGACTGGGCGCGTTTTTAAATAACGTCAAGGTCAATGGTGGTCACACTGAACACTTACATCACAACTCCTAACCTTCAAGCAACTGACTGAGGCTTTACTTTTCTAATATACGTCAATGAAAGTTACGTGAAAGAGAAAATATTTCCTTCGTGAGGACCCTGTATTATTAATTAACACTGTCGTCGTCGTCGTCGTTATTGTTGTTTTTGCTTTGTTGCTACTGCTGTTAGAGACTAATCTTTGTGAAGAACATATTACTAAAGTACAGATTCTGTCTACTTTAAATTCATCGTCTGCAACCTCTAACGTCTGCATCGTCATGCTTGCTAATGTTGACTTACTGGTAATATTTGGTACACCGTATGTATCAGTCTCCATACCAAATTTCATACACCTGGCACCTATGGCCACTGCTTATTATTACAAAACCGTAAGCTAATAAAATATTCATTCGGAAGTCATGTCATTACTTTACACTCCACGAAACACACAAACCTACCACAGAAAACGCCGTGGTTTTAAAGGGTCTGGTACCATTCAAAATTTCAAACCCTGGCGCCAAGGTCGTTCTAACATAACAACTTCGTGCGTCCGTCGTGTTATTAGTTGCTGGGTGGAAAGTATGACGTTGGCGTGGCTGCCAACAGCACAACTCATACCAAATTTCGACAAAAACAGTTGGTCAACAAGCTGAAGAAGGAAAAACACAAGCAGACATACAAACGCATCCTGATGTCTCGTCAGCCCTGTTTTTCTCCTTACGAAAGTGAAGTGGGCTGATCACAATCCTCAGCAGTTACTAGCAATTTGTAGGTTTCCATAATACCTTGATATGGATGTCACAAAATACAGCCGTAATCTTCAACCGATGGATGTGTTTTGTGAGGCTGCAGAATGATTCTAACATAATCTGCGTAGCTGGCAATACGAGGTTTGTTCAAATAGTATCCGGATTTGAATTGTAGTGGTTGTTCACTGGGTGGGATGTGTTTGCAACCAGTGTTGACATGTTCGTACATGTCTTAGCAACTCATGACACAAGTTGTAAGTGGCTGCGTTTGCTCAGTTGGCTGTAGTAGGTCGCAGAAGTAACACGTGCGTTTACGTCATAGCGATTTTTACGACGTGTGAAAGTACCGAACAACGCATTTGCATCAAGTTTTGTTTTAAAATCGGAAAAACCGCAAAAGAAACGTATCAATTATTACAGCAAGCATACGGTGAAGATGCAATGGGTCGTACACAAGTGTTTGACTGGTTCCGTCGATTTAAAGAAGGGGCGCCAGGTGCGAAACAAGACAAAGGTCATGTTACTGACTTTTTTTTAATTCTGAGGGTATCTTACACCACGAGTACGCTCTCGACGGGCAAACAATTAACAATTCTACGTGGAGGTCTTGGGACGTTTGCGTGGAATCAGTTCGCCGAAAACGACCGGAAAAATGGCCGGATGGCGACTGGATCCTTCACCACGACAATGCGCCCGCACACACTTCACATCTTGTGCAGTAGTTTTTGGCCAAACACGGCACCGCTCAGTTGCAACAGCCGCCATACTCACCAGATCTCGCACCGTGTGACTTTTTCCTATTCCCAAGGCTTAAGAAAGTTCTGAAAGGACATCGATTTGAGGCAACGGAGAACATCAAACGAAATTCGACGAAGAAACTACTAGATATCCCGAAAGAGGAGTTCGCAAAATGTTTCCAACAGTGGCAGAAACGTCGGGCGAAGTGTGTAGCTGCGGAAGGGAACTATGCTGAAGACAATTAGGGTTAAAACCCCGTAAGCCTTATCCACTTCATGTACTGTGGTCAGTCCGGATACTTTCTGAACAAACCTCGTATTCTCAATACTATACTAAAACTGTTCTCTACTGTCGTAATTCGCGTTGGTCCTTAATATTTTCTGTTTACAATACCTGATGGCTTCTTAACCTATACCACTATTCACTGGGTTGTATCGGGGAAGGCTGCGTCCGTTAACTCAAACGCTTTCTTACAGATGAAGCATGTAACTCCGCGGAGTACAGTCCCTCTCCCAAAGTCCCTATACCACAATAATTTCCTATCTTCCACGCCACCCAAACGTTTATTCACAACAGCCCCCGAGTGGTCCCAATCCGACGGAAACCCTCTTCTGTACCTGCCCCAAAGTCAAGGGTCAAGCAGGTGGCAGGAAATCGTGTACGCTGGAGATTCTTGTGGAGGCCCGAAGTTCCCGTAGGATGGACAAAACGATGAGAATGATGATGACCTGTTCCCAGGCTCAGCCAGGTAACGAATCCCTGTAAATTCGGGATTTAAATTGTGATTCGTTGTTTCCTTATTTCTTCCTTCCTTCGTTGTCTTCGTAATGAAAACTTTGAATGAGCCTATTAGCTTGCCGCGTCTGTCCGTCCGTACGACCCCCAAATATCAGCTAGAAGCCTTGAACGGAATGTCGTGAACCGCGATGTGAAACAAAAACGATTAAAATACTTGTGTAGTCGATACGTGATACCTTTCGTTAATAACGAATATATGACATAAAGACCAACACGCGTTTCTGACTGGATCTCAAACATACTGCCGATAATATTTAACAGAGCGAAAAACATTTCGAGCAAAAATCGCCAGGACAAATGAATCACACATACTGTCCAGCACACTTTTGCCAAACGTTAAGGGGGTCAAGATGATTAAGTAATTAGGTAAAATGAACTAAACGGGCCAGAACTGACACACTAAACGTACGGCTCCTACCTCATTACCTTATTTCGATGTGTTATGAAAAAGTGGCTGCCGAAGTTGTACGAAATCGTAAGGGCGTTTGCTCACACACCGGCAAAACCGGAGCCGGGTCCGACTCCGACGCCGGATGCAATGTAAATAAATGGGTGTTTTCACACGCAGCCGGTCCGGCCGAATTGCCGGTCCGGCAAATTTGCGTGCCGGACTGGAACTCGACAAGCCGGGCGCCGGGTTAGCGGCCGGAGGCCGGCTTATCAGTTTCAATGTAACTCCATTGGAACTTGCACACGTACCTGAACCTGTCGGTGCCGGACGACTGTTTTAAATACCCCAGTCTGTATGAAACCTGCACAGCGTTCAAAATCAAACTGACCACCGGCAGCGGCAATGCCGGTACGTGTGAAAAACTCCACGACCGGAGCCGGATCCGACTCCGGCAAAAAGCCGGTGTGTGAGCAAGCGCCCTAATACTGTCTCGCTTCTTCGGTAAGCCTGAAACGCATTCTATTCCGAGGAGTTATTACAAACGTTACATGCAGTATGAGGTTAATACCCGGTTCGCCTAAACACAGTACCCAGTAGCAATCGCACATTACTCCGCCGGGGCCTGGCATGTGTTTACTTTTTGTTGTTAGTAAGACAGCAGCAGATGCTGAACGCTTGTAATGTGACGTGAAGGGCAACACAAGGTTGCAGAAAACTTCTCTCGTCATGTTACTGCTCACGGCCTTCAGGCACTCTCCTCCGCCGCCCCTTATTCTCAACTCTGATCATGTGACTTAACTTCCCAGCAGCCTCTATTTTGTAACGTGAAACCTTGCATATGAATGCAGACATGAACACACGTATGAGTAACTTGGTGGGGGAGAATGAGGTCAGACATCTTCAAATTTTATCCTTCAGAACTGAGAAAGAAGCAAATATGTACACAGCATGAATCCTTGTATTCATCGAATCTTGTACTATACGGCAACTACATGCGGTTATTGTCATCGAACTGACATTTCACCTACATTTAAGAAAATTTAAACCATTCTAATCAACACAACCATTACTGTTTCACTCGTAATTCGCAGGTTCGAAGACAAGCCAACCATTAAAACTAACCAACTAAGTAAGACATTACGGGTACTCTAAAATGGCCTTCGTAAAGTACAAGAAATAACACTTTTCCGAACGAGACTGAATCCCGAACAGTTTCGTTTCGTCTTGACGAACGACGTTTATAATACGCGGACTACAAGTTCGATCGTCTTCGAATTCATGTTTCGTTTCTCTTATAACGACAAGGAATTCTAACTACGAAAATATGACACGACAGAGTCTATGAATCACCACCACGTACTGAATTCCGGCTGACGCGAAGAACGCATTAAGTAATACACTGCGTTCTGAGATTAACAACCTTAATTTTAGGTGCAATAAGAACAAAGGGCCCCGGTAGAGCAAGGAATATATTATTGCACGGATTTATAGATTAAAAAAAAGCGACAAAGTGACTAGTAATTATGGAGGAATATCACTGTTATCAACTACGCACAAAACCTTACCGATCATCATCTTCTCAGGTCAACTCCACAGACCAAATGGAGAATATCTTCTGGATTTGGACGTAAAAGATCAACAACCAATCATATATTCTGCACTTGACACGTACTGGTTAAAAAATGCAGTACTTATGACTTCAAGAAAGCCTGTGATTCTGTTATGAGGTAAGTGGTGCATAGTGGCTTAAAGAAGCAACTAGTTAGGCTCTTTAAAATGAGCTGAAATGAAGCCGACAACAAATCCGGGATGTGGGAATTATCACCTGATACGTTTCCGATTCGGAGTGGTCTAAACGTAGGAGAAGTTTTATAATACTGCTTATCAGCCTAGTTTTAGAATACGATAATGTCCCTGACAACTAACAGTGGGAATGGAACTGGTTCTGGTCTCTGTTTCTGATGCTAACATAACCAACTCGAGCAGTCCCAGAGAACGTAACAGCTCATCGGGAAGCGAAGAGACTTAACGAAACCCGAAAGTATATATTACCACATTCACAAAATCGCGCCACCGGTCCTTATTTTGAGCTAGAAAAATCCAGTACACACCCTCTCATTCTATTACGTCAAGACTCACTTTAATACCACCCTCCCATCTAAGCCTACGTCTCCCAAGATGTCTTAATTACTTCAGAATTCGCCACCAACCCTGTATGCACTACTCTATTCTCTCCCATGCATGCCACATAACTAGCCCATCTCATCCTCAATTTGCCCATTCCAAAAAATATACAAATTAAGGAACTCATCTTTATTCAAGTATCTTCGTAGCTCGATTCCCGGCTAAGACCAGAGTTTTATTTCTTCTCCAAGGCATCCAGACCGGCTCTGGGAGAGCCTCCTGATCAATGTGTAGCCGTGGTGAAGCTGCCGGGGCGATAAGCTAACCACATCTCCATCTAATACAAAGGTTAAGAATGACTCGCCCATATGCCTTCATGATGTTCACTTTAGCCTCGCCTTTACCTTGCTTGTTACTTCATCTCCTCGGCACCCCATACTCACACGCCCTCATTCTGCGTTCTTCCTTTGTGACAAGCCAAGCTTCCTCCTGAACCCCCACCACACACACACACACAAAACGAGAAGTACCGATACCTAAGTCTTCGCCGTTTTAGATAACAAAAGGAAAGACAAAATAATGAGTTATACTTTAAAATGACTGTCAAACCCCCAGCATTAGAATGGACAACTGTTAAAGTTCTTATAAACTTATGATCACTACAAGCAGATGCGGGGTACGCGGTGGCGCAGCTGGTTGAGGCACTGCGCTACAAGCCGTAGGGTCACGGGCACGATTCCCGATTTCGGCCACACTATGGCCCTCGTTCGACTCAGCCTCTAACCGAAATGAGTACCTGGGGTATCTCCTAGGGGTAAAGGCAGACGGTGTGTAAGGCTTCATGTGCCGACTGTCTAGAAACACTCTAGAAATTCTGGGAGCCTCAACTTTCTAGAGCCCTACGGCCCTGTCCAGGCCTGTAATGGGATAGCTTTACCTTACAAGCAGTTGCAGGTACATCACGTAAACGTGCCGTGTCAAGCTACAACGGTTCGCGCGGTTGCTATACTCATGTCCGACATTTTACCGAAAGGAACGGGTTCCCCATCTCGGGCCTATGTAGCGTAAGTTGTATCACTTCACAATTCGGCACGGTAGTCAAGTCTTGCTGCAGAACGGATACCAGTATATGAAGCCAGAACTCTAAGTAAAGTCCGAAAGCTCAGTTCCTATATCACAATAAATATTGTGTCTCAATTACGAAGATCAACTGGTTAATTCTTTTCATGGAGACAAATGGTGTTCATTCCCCGAAACAAACAAAAAAAAACACAACAACATTCTGTGGACCCAATGCAAAATGTTTTATTTTCGAAGCAGGCACACATACAATACCACTGTGCACTAAAAGCCTGACATAAAGAAGGAGATACCCTAAAATTCAAACATGTTCATATCCAATTCCATTAAAAACGTATCAATTAATGTTTTAATAATTGACGTCCGTAACTAGCCCAATGGATAGATGGACATGCAGCTCGTTAGTGGAATTCGACGAAAGGAAGTGAGTCACATCGGACTCACTACATTCACACCGGCCATACGCTTAATAATTATCGCCACAATCTATATATAACCGGCGAGACGCTCACTCTTCAACCAGACAATAACTTTCGTCCATTCCTTGCTGCTCTCATACTCGTTTGTCTGCAGCTTTCAAACTTGTTTAGCCAGGCGAATAAAACAAACACAGCCTAACAACAAACAAGTACATGACACGTTAAGCAAAACCATGGCAGCAGAATGCCACCAATACCAGTGTCCCTCATCATGAGCCACACCAACAAACCGCCCTCCCTAAAGAGCGACGTTGTGTACCTCACACAAATACGATCTACAGGTACATCCGCTCTGCATCTGGGATATCCTTGCATCCCACGTGAATATCACAATAAATGGTAGCTAATGCAACACGTAAAGGAGGAATACAACTCACATAAATATTAACGTTTACTCATGTAATATGCCAAGAGACGAATGGTAATGCGGATTCGAATCGCGCCCAAAAACTCTACCACTAATACTTGCACATCGCTTTAACATTTGTGGATACCGTACATACTGGGAAGGTCTCTTGCAGGTAAGGGAAACCGACAGAAATATATTTCACATAGGCTAACATCCTGTCCTCTCTTGTGTTTTCCAAACGAAATAAGGTCCTGTACGACCTACGTACGTACTTATGGTCCCCACCTTATCTTAAGGTACCAGCACCCGGTCCATTGCAGCCTTCTCGATTTCATTATTGAAAGAGTACTACATTAACGTGAATACACTACGCAGTTCCTCGTTATGTAAGCTCTAAAAATGGCATCCCCTTAATCTGACTTTAGTGCAAATATCTCGCCCAGTAAGCATAATTCGTTTTAAAACGCTTGTAACGTGGTCTTCCCTTAAACATAACTAGTTTCATCCTTTAAAAAACAAATGTTTCTCGTATCTGTGCGGTTCACTTAACAACGACGTCAGTATATGAAAGCTGTATGACGTCGCACGTTAAGATAAGTGATAAACCGAAAATTATTTGGATGGCGGCGGTGCTGTAGCTATAATACAGGCAACTGCTTGCAGCGAATCACGAAAAGGTAGCTGATATCCAGCTCAGATTCGAAATGTACGTCCTGAATACAAGTGTACAGCCTTACCGCCATTGCGTCCTGCTCGTATTGTCATACTGCACTTTCAAACCAATAAATCTGCTAGTTGTTTTATCCTAACCGAACCGGGACAACTAGGCGATATAGTGACCAGACAAGGGGATGGACATTCGAGGAATCGTGGCTCCATTTCAGCAGCAACAGCAAGAGATTTTCTCTTCTCTGAACCCTGAAGATCGGCTCTGAAGTCCACCAAAATATATATTCAGTGAGTACCAAAAGCATTCCCTCCGGGAATAAAATGTCAATGTTAAAAGTAACCACAGTTATAGGTCAATTCTAATTCCACCCATACGCCTTCCCGGTGTGCAGGGGGGGGGGCAACTTTACGAGAGGGTGCTGATAAGTCCTTAGCCCGACCAGGAAGGAAAAAAACTACAGCGACCAAACTCGGGTCTTATTCAAAATATTCCCCACGAAGCTCACTGCACTTCTTAGCCTGTTACTCTAACTTTGGCAAGCCACTCAAAAACAACTCAGAAGGTTGTCCGTCCAACCAGGTCTCCGCGGCAGTAATGACCTCCACGTCGGACGAAAAATGGCGACTTTTCAATTGTTTTTTCAGTCCAGGGGACAGGTGGTAGTCCGACGTGGCCAGATCGTGAGAAGAGGGTGGGTGATGAAGACACTGTAAGCCCAGGTAGTCCAGTTTCTTCTGGGTTGCAAGTGTCCGGTGAGTCGGGGCATTGTCGTGCAAGAACAAGACCCCTTTGGTGAGCTTCCCGCGGCGTTTTTCCTTCAAAATGTACTTCAATTGCACCAGCAGAGATAATTAATACTCCGCGTTGATAGTTAGGCCCTTTGGAAGATAATCAATGAGGAGGATGCCGTCTTGATCCCAAAAAATCGAGGCGAGAACTTTTCCATCGGATTTTTGCGCTCGGAATTTTTTGGGGCGGGGTGAGCCGCTTTGCCGCCACTCCACTGATTGCTGCTTTGTCTGCGGGTCATAGTGATATAACCAGGTTTCGTCCATAGTCACCAATCGCGACAGGAAATCATTTGGATCGCGCCGAAAAAATTCCAAAACTTGTTCAGACGACTGGCACCGATGACATTTTTTATCTGCGTTCAGGCATTTCGGGACCCACTTCGCGGAGAGCTTCCTCATGTCCAAATATTCATGAGTGGTGGACCCCACCCGCTCGCGTGAGATGCCCAGTTGCCCGGCTATTGATTTCGTCGAAATCCGGCGGTCTTCCAAGATTAGCTCGTGAATTTGATCAATAATTTCCGGGGTGGTCACTGTTTTGGGTCGTCCAGGACGAGGCGCATCACAGGTGGAAAAATCACCACGTTTAAACTGGGCCACCCCATTTATGACGATGGCATACGATGGTGCATGTTCCCCTAATGTTTCTGTCAGAATGGTGTAAATTTCCTTCGGCGCCTTGCCTTGCAGGGGAAAAAACTTGAAGACAGCTCCTGTCTCCATGTTGTTGAAATCGCGCGTGTCGCCTTACATGCTTCCTTTCAGCCTCTGTAACAAGAAATTTCTTGCAGTTTGGCACATGAACAGATCCCTTTTTCCAACGACACTATCGGTTCCGTCCTACGACATCGGGAAGTATGTCGGGCTAAGGACTTATCAGCACCCCTTCGTATTTCCATCCTAAATCCACCGAACCCATTTCAATATGTTAATGCCGCTACACAACTACTTGTGTAATGTCCCATAAAAGGTCGGTTAAATACTATGGTCATTTGCCGTGACACGTCATGGAAGTTCAGATATATCGACAATATTCAAGAGGAAATGGGAAATACTATGAAAGAATATCACGATATCTGATCATGTAATCCTTATTTTTTTTATATATATATGCAGGTTTACTTTCTTGGAAACACTCGTTATTTCACACCTGCGTCTATTTCTTCCTTCCCATACCCATTACCCCTTTCGCTTTTCGTCTTTTTCCCTCCTTTTAAGTCTACCCCATTTTAATCGACCACCCTAACCATCATTCATTTCCTCCTTCGAACCGCCTTCTTTTAACTTAAACAGTGTATCTACATACCGTGGAAGATGTGAAAGTATGTATGTATGTATGTATGTATGGTACTGACTAATCTGCTGAAATGGTTTGAAAATTAACGGCATATATCACACATCGCAACTAAGTTACCTGTGAGGTTATGCACACAAAGATACATCATAAGTAACGTCTTTAAAGTAACCGATGTCACTTCAGAGCCTGCCATCACCGTGCGGAAGGGTGTGCAGTAACAACTGCACGCCTTGTCATCCTCATTCCACCTGAAGTCTGAAGCAGCATGCCTACTCCCAGTCAAAATGCTTTCATACGATTTATGTACACGAAAAGGGCTGCAACAGTGATAAAACTATTACTACTAGTAGTACTACTGTCGTAGCAACAGTAATAGTACGGACTATGATAACAATAATGATTTAGTGACTAGTCTTATCCGTCGTTCCGACCGGAAACTAATTCTGGGTGAATAAATGTTTTGTCACTCCTTCGACTGATCAGCAACGCACAGTCTTAAACATTATAAAATATGTCCTTTATTCCAATCTCCGAACCCAGTACACAATTTACGAAAACATCTACGTCTTCAGTCTGTATACAGATCAGGCAGGTAAGCTATAAGGAAAGTCATTCTTCAACATCTGTAACGAAAACTCAGTATCCGAAGTCGCTAACGAACAAGCTGCATACATGCAAAGTAAATCTGCCTTTACCATCATGCCAGTAAGATAAACATCTGCCATAAACATTAAGACACCCGTGAACTGTTAAATTTTGGTTCAGGCCATGATTATAGCAAAGGGGAAAGAAACCACGTTTTATAAATCAAGACAGGAGCAACAGGAGAATGCACACAACAGTGCTTCCGATCTTAATTCTGACTGTCCAATTTTCGATTATCGTCTGAAAAGACGGTCTTGAAATATTACTGCATTTTTGTTACAGGGCCCACGAAAATGATGAAGACCTTCCGTCGCCAACCAAGTTCGAAAAAAATTGGCGTCTTTGCATATGCGGTTCATACAGGGCCGTTAAACAATACATGAACAAATATTCGTTCCCCTGCTCGCCGCTATCGTTAATCATCAGCACCAATCAAATGTAACAAGATCAATGTAATACATGTGTATATATCGTCAGAACACAACTATATTTATTAGTAGTATATTGGGTACCTACTACGATAGGCACAACTACATGTTTCGGCCACTAATGTTGGCCATTTTCAGGTTGTACATGAACTTGCCGATTAGTTATGTGTGGGGTGTTTTTTAGGGTGTGGGGAAGGGGTTATTTTGTGTGTGACCGAGATCTTGTTTGCGTCGGTGGGGGGGGAGGGGGGTGCATGTCCTGGAATATTATCATTAGTTATCCATTCCTTAATTTTAGCTATGTCTAGAATGGGGTTCA
>Ga0131853_10020630_pt1 | contig 11963 bp, 11 predicted proteins | sample TergutLab28metaG_FD_92764 | JGI IMG/M metagenome (GOLD analysis project Ga0131853, IMG submission 92764) | Labiotermes labralis P1 segment gut microbial communities from Petit-Saut dam, French Guiana - Lab288 P1 (version 2) (version 2) | ecosystem: Host-associated > Arthropoda: Insects >...
ACTCAAGGAGCGAATGATGGCGGCAATTACCGCAAGCATGGTGGCAGAACTGCGCGCGAAGACCGACGCGCCGATGATGGAATGCAAGAAGGCGCTGACGGAAGCCGACGGCGACCTGGCGCGCGCCGAAGAACTGCTGCGCGTGAAGCTCGGCAACAAGGCGAGCAAGGCGGCGGCACGCGTCACGGCTGAAGGCGTGATCGCTTCGTACATCAACGGCCAAGCCGGCGCCGTGGTCGAACTGAACTGCGAAACCGACTTCGTTGCGAAGAACGACGACTTCCTCGCGTTCGCGAAGACCGTCGCCGAACTGATCGTCACGCAAAACCCGGCTGACGTCGCAGCCCTGTCGGCACTGCCGCTGGAAGGCTCGACCGTTGACGCAGTGCGTCTGGCACTGGTCGGCAAGATCGGCGAAAACCTCTCGATCCGCCGTTTCTCGCGTTTCGAAACCTCGAACAAGCTCGCCGCCTACCTGCACGGCACGCGTATCGGCGTGCTGGTCGAGTACACGGGCGCGGAAGAGCAAGTTGGCAAGGACGTCGCGATGCACATCGCCGCGATGAAGCCGGTCTCGCTGTCGTCGGACGACGTGCCGGCCGACCTGATCGCCAAGGAGCGCAGCATCGCCGAGCAGAAGGCCGCCGAATCGGGCAAGCCGGCTGAGATCGTCGCGAAGATGGTCGAAGGTTCGGTCCAGAAGTACCTGAAGGAAGTGTCGCTCTTGAACCAGCCGTTCGTGAAGAACGACAAGCAGACGATCGAGCAGATGCTCAAGGCTGCCGGCTCGTCGGTGCAGAAGTTCTCGCTGTTCGTCGTCGGCGAAGGCATCGAGAAGCGTCAGGACGACTTCGCTGCCGAAGTGGCCGCGCAAGTCGCTGCTGCAAAGCAGCAATAAAGGCCGCGCGCAGGTCCGTAGTATCCGCGGTGGTATTCGCGGTATCGCAGTACCCGCGGCGCAGCATTGCGCCGCGGTGGGCAGCGTAGCGACGCGAGGTGCGAGACAGTTTCTCCGCAGCACCTCGTGGCGCAGATCATCGCCGCGCAGTTCGGTCACCGCGGCGGCGCTTGCCCGAAGCCGTATTTCACTCCTACAGTTTCACGTTATTGCTCCTCAGCGCGATCTGGATATCCCATGCCCACACCCGCCTATAAACGCGTCCTGCTCAAACTCTCCGGTGAAGCCCTGATGGGCGACGATGCCTTTGGCATCAACCGCGCCACGATCGAACGCATGGTCGCGGACGTGGCCGAAGTCGTGGCTCTCGGCACGCAGCTCGCGGTGGTGATCGGCGGCGGCAACATTTTCCGCGGCGTCGCGGGCGGCGCGGCCGGCATGGACCGCGCGACGGCCGACTACATGGGTATGCTCGCAACCATGATGAACGCACTGGCGCTGCAGGACGCGATGCGTCACGCCGGCATCGTCGCGCGCGTGCAATCGGCGCTGCGCATGGATCAGGTGGTCGAGCCGTACATTCGCCCCCGTGCGATTCGCCAGCTCGAAGAAGGCAAGGTCGTGATTTTCGCGGCCGGCACGGGCAACCCGTTCTTCACGACCGACACGGCGGCTGCGCTGCGCGGCTCGGAGATCGGCGCGGAAGTCGTACTGAAGGCGACCAAGGTCGATGGCGTGTATTCGGCGGATCCGAAGAAGGACCCGACGGCCACGCGTTATGCGACGATCAGTTTCGACGAGGCGATCGGCCGTAACCTGCAGGTCATGGACGCGACGGCGTTCGCGCTGTGCCGCGACCAGAAGCTGCCGATCCGCGTGTTTTCGATCGTCAAGCCGGGCGCGCTCAAGCGCATCGTTCAGGGCGAAGACGAGGGTACGCTCGTCCACGTGTAAACTCTCGGTCACACGAGAGGCTCGATTAGCTCTATTGGTTCGATGGCGGGTTGCGTGGCGTCTCGGCAATGCCGAAGCGCACGACGGCCCGTTCCATTCAAGGTTCGGAGGTTTCAAAATGACTGTGGCTGACATCAAGAAGGGCGCGGAGCAGAAAATGCAGCGCTCGATCGACGCGTTCAAGGGCGATCTGGCGAAGATCCGCACGGGCCGGGCACACACCGGTCTGCTCGATCACATCCAGGTCGATTACTACGGCTCGCCCGTGCCCATCTCGCAGGTCGCGAACCTGACGCTCGTCGATGCGCGCACGATCGGCGTGCAGCCGTGGGAAAAGAAGATGGTGCAGGCCGTCGAAAAGGCGATCCGCGAGTCGGATCTGGGCCTGAACCCGGCCACGCACGGCGATCTGATCCGCGTGCCGATGCCCGCGCTGACCGAAGAGCGCCGCCGCGAACTCACGAAGGTCGTCAAGAGCGAAGCCGAGACGGCGAAGGTGGCCGTGCGCAACCTGCGCCGCGACGCCAACGAGCAGTTGAAGAAGCTCGTGAAGGACAAGGAAATCTCCGAAGACGACGAGCGCCGTGCCGGCGACGACGTCCAGAAGCTGACCGACCGCTTCGTGGCCGAGATCGACAAGCTCGTGCAGACGAAGGAAGCCGAGATCATGACGGTCTGAGGCCGCGAGGCGCTCAGTTCCTTCTGGTTTCCTTCTTCACCGCAGCTTGAGTCCGACGGCCATGACCTATACCAGCTCTACCGTTCGCGTGCCCAACGTGGCAACCGTGCCGCGTCACATCGCGATCATCATGGACGGCAATGGCCGTTGGGCAACCCAGCGCCGCCTGCCGCGCGTCGCGGGCCACACGCGCGGCCTCGATGCCGTGCGCTCGGTGGTCGAGGCGTGCGTGGATCGCGGCGTCGAATACCTGACGCTGTTCGCATTCAGTTCCGAAAACTGGCGGCGTCCGACCGACGAAGTCTCGTTCCTCATGCGCCTGTTCATCTCGGCGCTCGAGCGCGAGGTCGGCCGTCTGCACGCTAACGGCATTCGTCTGCGCATCGTCGGCGACCTGGGGATGTTCAACGAACGCATCCAGGACCTGATTCGCCGCGCCGAGACCAAGACGGCGCGCAACACCAAACTCACGCTGACGATCGCGGCCAACTACGGCGGCCGTTGGGACATCATGCAGGCCACGCGCAAGCTCGTCGAAGAGAGCGCGCACACGGGCGTGCCGGTGCCGGTCACCGAGGATACGCTCGGCCAGCATCTGGCGATGGCCTACGCGCCGGAGCCCGATCTGTTCATCCGCACGGGAGGGGAGCAGCGCGTGAGCAACTTCCTGCTGTGGCAGCTCGCCTATACCGAGCTGTATTTCACCGACGCCTACTGGCCCGACTTCAACGCCGAGGCGCTCGGCCATGCGATCGCGTCTTACAACGACCGCGAACGCCGCTTTGGCCGCACCAGCGCGCAGGTCGTCGCCCAAACTCAAAACGCCGACTCGCTTTCATGCTAAAGACCCGTGTCATCACGGCGATCGTCCTGCTGGCCGTGCTCCTGCCGGTTACGCTGTTCGCGCCGCTGGCCGCGTTCGGCGTGCTGATCCGTGTCGTGGTCGCGTTCGCGGCGTGGGAATGGGCGCGCCTTCTCAACGCCGGCAAGGTCGGCTCGATCGTCTATGCGGCCGTCGTTTCGGCGGCGATCGTGTTCGGCTCGCGGGTCGAGGCGCCACGCGCGCTGTTTCAGGCCGCCGCGGTGTTCTGGGTCGTCGCCGGCCCATATGTGCTGCTGCGCAAGCCCGCGCTTGGCAAGGGCTCCTGGCGCGCGTTTCTGCTGGTCGTCGGGCTCGTGATCTTCGCCGCCAGCTGGCATGCGCTTATCGTGGCGCGCGCGATGGGCGTGGCCTTCGTTCTGTCGCTGCTGCTCGTCGTCTGGCTCGCCGATATCGGCGCATACTTTGCTGGCAAGGCATTCGGCCGTCACAAGCTCGCGCCGGCCATCAGCCCGGGCAAGACCTGGGAGGGCGCGGTGGGCGGCTGGGTCGCCGTGATGGTGGTGTCCCTTGTGGCGACCTTGCTGCATGCCTTCGAGCCGACCTTGTTCTCCACGCTGTTCGAGCGCGTCGGAGTGGTCCGCGAACTCTTCGCGCTGACCGTGCTGGTCGCGTTCAGCGTGGTCGGCGACCTGTTCGAGTCGTTGCTCAAGCGCCAGGCCGGTGTGAAAGATTCGAGCGGCCTTCTGCCGGGACACGGCGGGGTGCTCGACCGTATTGATGCATTACTGCCGGTGTTGCCGCTGGCGATGCTCCTGCTCGCCTAGAGACATGACCATGCAAAAACAACGACTTACCCTGCTCGGTTCGACGGGCTCGATCGGTGACAGCACGCTCGACGTGGTCGCGCGTCACCCGGACCGTTTCTCGATCTACGCGCTCACGGCGCACCGCAATGGCGACAAGCTCGTGCAGCAGTGCCTGCGCTTCGCGCCCGAAGTGGCCGTGGTCGGCGACGCCGCAACGGCCGCACAGGTCGAGCAGAAGCTGCGCGCAGCGGGTTCGAAGACTGTTGTGACGTACGGCCCCGAGGCGCTCGTCGCGGTGTCGAAGAGCGCGAGCTGCGACACCGTCGTGGCGGCGATCGTCGGCGCGGCGGGCTTGGCGCCCACGCTTGCGGCGGCGAAGGCCGGCAAGCGCATCCTGCTCGCGAACAAGGAAGCGCTCGTGATGTCGGGCGACATCTTCATGAACGCGGTGTGCGATAACGGCGCGGTCCTGTTGCCGGTCGACAGCGAGCACAACGCGGTCTTCCAGTGCCTGCCGGACGAGGGGGCGAAGCGCGGCGGCTGGGGTGGCCGCGGTGGTGTTACGAAGGTCATCCTCACGGCTTCCGGCGGCCCGTTCCGCACGCGCGAGCCGGCCACGCTCGTCGATGTGACGCCCGATGAGGCGTGCAAGCATCCGAACTGGTCGATGGGCCGCAAGATCTCGGTCGACTCGGCGACGATGATGAACAAGGGTCTCGAAGTGATCGAGGCGCATTACCTGTTCAACGTGCCGGGAGAGCGCATCGACGTGCTGATCCATCCGCAGAGCGTGATCCACTCGATGGTCTCCTACGCCGACGGTTCGGTCCTCGCGCAACTGGGCAACCCCGACATGCGTACGCCGATCGCTCACGCGCTGGCGTTTCCGGATCGCGTGGATTCGGGCGTAGCGCAACTGGATCTCACGCAGATCGCGACGCTCACGTTCGAGAAGCCGAACTACGAACGCTTCCCGTGTCTCGCGCTCGCGATGAAGGCGCTGGAGCAGGGCGGCGTCGCGAGCGCGACGCTCAACGCCGCCAACGAGGTCGCCGTGGAGGCATTCCTGAACCGCCGCATCGGTTTTACTGCGATCGCGCGCACAGTCGAATCCGTGCTGGATGCGCTCCGGAACCAGGCGGCCACCAGCCTCGATGTCGTGCTCGAAGCGGATGCCGCGGCGCGGCGCGCGGCGCACACTATTATCGACAGTCTACCGGTGCCGGCCTGAGGCCGTTGAAGGCGCGGACCTGACACTGGGACTGACACCGGCACGTTGCGCGGGCAGGAGGCGCACATGAACCTGCTTATCGAAGTAGCGGCTTTCATCGTCGCGATCGGCGTGCTCGTCGTCGCGCATGAATTCGGGCATTACAGTGTCGCGCGCCTGTGTGGCGTGAAGGTTCTGCGTTTTTCGATCGGCTTCGGCAAGCCGCTCCTGCAATGGGTCAGCAAGAAGAGCGGCACCGAGTGGACGATCTCGGCGCTGCCGCTCGGCGGCTACGTGAAGATGCTCGACGAGCGGGACGCCGAGTTGCCGATTCCCGAGCGCGATCTCCCGCGCGCGTTCAACCGGCAGCCACTCGGCAAGCGGTTCGCGATCGTCGCGGCCGGGCCCATCGCCAACTTCGTGCTCGCTATCGTGCTGTTCGCGCTCGTGTATGCGAGCGGCGTGAGCGAACCTGTTGCGATCGTCGCCGCGCCGCCCGCCCAATCGGCGGCTGCGCAGGCGGGCTTCGAGGGCGGCGAGCGGATCGTTGCCGTCACCGATGCCGACGGCAACGAGAAGCGGTCCGTGCGTTCGTGGTCGGACCTGCGCTGGAAACTGATGTCGGCGGCGTTCGAGCATGGCCGCGTCGTGCTGCAGGCGCGCGATGGCGCCGGTACTTACGACTTCCCGCTCGATCTCTCCCATCTGCAAGGCAAGGATCTCGATGGCGATTTCCTGTCGCGTCTCGGCCTCGAGGCGGGCGGCGGCACGCTGCAGGTCGAGGCCGTCGAGCCGGGCAGCGCGGCGGAGCACGCAGGATTGCTAAAGGGCGATCGTTTGCGCTCGATCAATGGACGTCCGGTTGACAGCGCGAGCACTTTCATCGCGTACGTAGAGGACCATGCGGGCAAGCCACTGAAGCTCGATGTGCTACGGGGTCCGAACGATACCGTGATTGCGCTGACGGTGGTGCCGCAAATGCAGCGCGACGAGGAAACCGGCAACACCGTCGGACGCATCGGAGCCGCGCTCATGGCGCAGGTGCCTTCGGTGGACGTGCGTTACGGACCGCTCGAGAGCGTGCGGCTCGGCGCGTATCGCACGTGGGATATCGGGATGTATTCGCTGCGGATGTTCGGGCGCATGATCACCGGTCAAGCGTCGCTGAAAAATCTGTCAGGACCAGTAACGATTGCCGATTACGCGGGCAAAAGCGCGCGACTTGGACTCTCAGCTTTTCTCTCTTTTCTAGCCCTCGTTAGCATTAGCCTGGGCGTGCTCAACCTGCTCCCAATTCCCGTTTTGGACGGAGGCCATCTGTTATATTATCTGGTCGAAGCCATCACGGGCAAAGCCATATCGGATCGCTGGCAGCTCGTGCTACAACGGGCTGGTCTGGCCTGTATCGTCGCACTGTCGGCGATCGCGCTGTTCAATGATCTGGCCAGACATATCCATTTCTGACAATGTCGGGCGGCGCCTGCGGGCGGGCTGCCTGGCCAGATGCGGCTTTAACGATTGGGGAAGGACGTTGTTCAGACATCATCGCCTGGTTCCAAAAACCGTTGCCGCCGCCACGCTCGCTGCCCAGGGACTCTGCGCGCAAGCAGCATCTGCGCCGTTCGTCATCGAGGACATCCGCATCGAAGGGCTTCGACGGATGGAACCGGGCACCGTCTTCGCGTATCTCCCTTTCCGGCAAGGCAGCACGTTCAGCGATGAGAAGGCGTCCGAAGCAATTCGCGCGCTCTATGCGACGGGGTTTTTTACCGACGTCTCGATTTCGACCGAAGGCAACGTCGTGGTCGTGCACGTGCAGGAGCGCGCCGCGATCGGTTCCATCGATTTCTCGGGTGCGCGCGAATTCGACAAGGATACGCTGGCGAAGGCATTGCGCGCAGTCGGTCTGTCGCAGGGCCGTTACTACGATCCGGCGGTCGTGGCTCGCGCCGAACAGGAGCTCAAGCGCCAGTACCTCACGCGCGGCTACTACGCCGCCGAGGTAACGACCACCGTCACGCCGGTCGAGAATAGCCGCGTGGGTCTGCTGTTCTCGGTGGTCGAAGGACCGGTTGCCAAGATCAGCCAGGTCAATTTCATCGGCAACAATACGTTCAGCAACAGCACGCTGCTCGGCGAGATGCAATTGTCCACGCCGAACTGGTTCTCCTGGTACACGAAGAACGATCTGTACACGAAGGACAAGCTCACGGGCGACCTCGAGAACGTGCGCCAGTATTATCTGAATCGCGGCTATCTCGAATTCAACGTCGAATCGACCCAGGTGTCGGTTTCGCCGGACAGGAAGGAGATGTACCTCACGGTCGGCCTCCACGAGGGCGAGCCGTATACGGTATCGGGCGTGCGGCTGTCCGGCGACGTGCTCGGCCGCGAGGATGAACTCAGCAAGCTGATCAAGATTCGCGCGGGCGAGCGTTTCTCAGCCGCGCAACTGTCGGCCACGACGCGCGCCATCGTCGACCGGCTCGGCGAATATGGCTACGCGTTCGCCACGGTCAATGCGGTGCCGCAGATCGACCCGCAGAACCATACGGTCGATCTTGCACTGCAGGTCGATCCGGGGCGGCGCGTCTACGTGCGCCGTATCAACGTGATCGGCAACACGCGTACGCGCGACGAAGTGGTGCGCCGCGAAATGCGCCAGCTCGAAAGCGCATGGTTCGATTCGAATCGTCTCGCGCTGTCCAAAGACCGCGTGAATCGTCTCGGCTACTTCACCGACGTCGACGTCACGACCGTGCCCGTGGAGGGGACCTCCGACCAGGTCGACGTGAACGTGAAGGTCGTCGAGAAGCCGACCGGCGCCATCACGCTCGGCGCGGGCTTCTCGTCGTCCGACAAGGTCGTGCTCTCGGCAGGCGTGTCGCAGGACAACGTGTTTGGCTCGGGCACGTCGCTGTCCGTCAACGTGAACACGGCGCGCACGTACCGCACGTTGTCCGTCACGCAAGTGGATCCGTATTTCACGGTAGACGGCATCAAACGCATTACGGACGTCTATTACCGCACCTACCAGCCGCTGTATTACTCGACCGATTCGAGCTTTCGCATCGTCACGGCCGGCGCGGACCTGAAGTTCGGCATTCCGTTCTCGGAAGTCGATACCGTGTACTTTGGCGCGGGCCTCGAGCAGAACCGTCTCGACACCGACTCGAATACGCCGCAGAGCTATCAGGATTACGTCGACCAGTTCGGCCGTGTGTCGAACAACGTGCCGGTCACGATGGGCTGGTCGCGCGACGCGCGTGACAGCGCGCTCGTGCCGAGCAGAGGCTATTTCACCCAGGTGAACGCCGAATACGGCACGCCGATTGCCGCCTCGCGCTACTACAAGGCCGACGTCCAGGCGCAGTACTATTACTCGTTTGCGCGCGGCTTCGTGCTCGGCCTGAATTTTCAGGGCGGTTACGGCAACGGTATGTCCGGCAAGCCGTATCCGATCTTCAAGAATTACTACGCCGGCGGTATCGGTTCGGTGCGCGGATATGAGCCGAGCTCGCTCGGTCCGCGCGACACGTTGACGGGTGACCCGATCGGCGGCTCGAAGATGGTCGTCGGCAACGTCGAACTGTCGCTCCCGCTGCCGGGGACGGGTTACGATCGCACGTTGCGTGTCTTTACGTTCCTCGATGGTGGTAACGTCTGGGGCACGGAAGGCAGCAGCATCGGCGCGGGCGGCCTGCGTTACGGCTATGGCGTGGGGCTGACCTGGATTTCGCCGATCGGTCCGCTCAAATTGAGCTTGGGTTTCCCGCTCCAGAAGCATGAGGGCGACCAGTATCAGCAGTTCCAGTTCCAGATCGGGACCGCGTTCTGACCCGCGTTTTGCCCGTATCCTGACAGCGGGGCGGGCGGATTGTGTACAGTACGGTGTTGAATCAAAGAAACGAGAGGGTGACTTTGCCTAAGGGTATGTTTTCAAAACGGTTCATCGGAGCCGTGACGGTGTCGCTGGCGCTGTTTGCTTTCGGTGCAGGCGCAGCCCACGCGCAGGAAGCGAGGATCGCCGCCGTCAATTCGGACCGCATCCTGCGCGAATCCGCTCCCGCGAAGGCCGCCCAGTTGAAACTGGAGGCCGAATTCGCCAAGCGCGACAAGGATCTGCAGGACATGGCGCAGAAGCTCAAGTCGATGTCCGACGCGCTCGACCGCGCCGGCACGTCGATGTCGGCCAGTGATCGCGCGCAGAAGCAGCGTGATCTGTCGCAGCTCGACAGCGACTTCCAGCGCAAGCAACGCGAATTTCGCGAAGACCTGAGCCAGCGTCGCAACGAGGAACTCGCGGCGGTGCTGGACAAGGCCAACAAGGTCATCAAGCAGATCGCCGAACAGCAGCATTACGACCTGATCGTGCAGGAAGCCGTCTACGTGAGTCCGCGCATCGACATCACCGACCAGGTGCTGAAGGCCCTCGCGGCGCAGAGCGGTACGAGTACGGGTTCGGGGACGGGTTCAAGTTCAGGCACCGGGTCGGGCACCGGGTTGACCGCTAGCCCGGGCAGCAGCAATTAAGCAGGAGCAGCACACGCATGGCTTTCACCCTTGAGGAACTCGCCGGACGTTTCGGCGGCGATGTTGTCGGCGACCGCGCCAGACGCGTCGTTTCACTCGCGCCGCTCGACCAGGCCGGCCCGCAGCAGCTCGCGTTCCTCGCCAATCCGAAGTACTTGTCGCAGGTCGAATCCACACGCGCCGGGGCGGTCCTCATCAGCCCCGACGACCTCGCGAAGCTCGGCTCGCGCGACGGTCGCGACTTTATCGTCACGCCCAATCCGTATGCGTATTTCGCGCGCGTCGCGCAGGCGTTCATCGATTTGGCCACGCCGAAGGCGCAACCCGGCGTGCACCCGCGCGCGAACGTCGATGCCACCGCCAAGGTTGCCGCGACCGCGGTGATCGGCCCGAACGTGACGGTCGAGGCGGGCGCCGTGATCGGCGAGCACGTGCGTCTCGACGCGAACGTGTTCGTCGGCCGCGGCACGCAGATCGGCGACGGATCGCATCTGTATCCGGGCGTCGTCGTCTATTACGGCTGCCGCATCGGTGAGCGCGCAATCGTGCATGCGGGCGCGGTGATCGGCTCGGACGGTTTCGGCTTCGCACCCGACTTCACGGGCGTGGGCGACGCGCGCACGGGGAGCTGGGTCAAGATTCCGCAGGTCGGTGCTGTTTCGATCGGCCCGGACGTCGAGATCGGCGCCAATACGACGATCGATCGCGGCGCGATGGCCGACACCGTCATCGAAGAGTGCGTGAAGATCGACAACCAGGTTCAGATCGGCCATAACTGCCGGATCGGCGCCTACACGGTGATCGCCGGCTGCGCGGGCATCGCCGGCAGCACGACGATCGGCAAGCATTGCATGATCGGCGGCGCGGTGGGCATCGCGGGGCACGTGACGCTCGCCGATTACGTGATCGTGACGGCGAAGTCGGGTGTTTCGAAGTCGCTGACGAAGCCGGGTATGTACACGAGCGCGTTCCCGGCCGTCGATCACGCCGACTGGAACAAGAGCGCCGCGCTGCTGCGCAACATCGACAAGCTGCGCGACCGTATCCGGGCGCTCGAAACGGCGCTCGCCGACAAGCCGCAAAGCGAATAACTGACAACAGCAAACCCAGGGGCCGGAGCGCTATCGCGTGGCGGCCACCGCAAGGCGGCTACAATCACGCACTGCCGGCGTCCCGCAAGGGCGTCGGCATTCGTGTGCTGGGCCGCGCTTCGGGCAGATCCGCATGTCGGCCCCAGTGCCCAGCAGGCATACTGCGTCTGAGCACCGGGCAGCAAGATTACAATCCGGCATCGGCATCCGCAGACATCATCGCGCAATTCCCGCGTGAGCAGAAACACCATGAACATCGAAAAACTCAACTTCGACATCCACAAGATTCTCACGCTGCTGCCGCACCGCTATCCGTTCCTGATGGTCGATCGTGTCATCGACCTGGAACCGCACAAGAGCATCAAGGCGCTGAAGAATGTGACGATCAATGAGCCCTTCTTCCAGGGCCATTTCCCCACGCGCCCGGTCATGCCCGGCGTGATGATCCTCGAAGCGCTCGCGCAGACCGCGGCGCTCCTGACGTTCTCCGAAGAGCAGCAGGACTTCGCGAACACGCTGTATTACTTCGTCGGCATCGACGGTGCGCGTTTCAAGCGCGTGGTCGAGCCGGGCGATCAACTGATCCTGAACGCCACCTTCGAGCGTTACATGCGCGGCATCTGGAAGTTCAAGGCGCACGCGGAAGTGGACGGCGTCGTCGCCTGCGAAGCAGAGCTGATGTGCACCGTGAAGAAAATGGACGCGGCCGCGCAATAACGCCCGCCGCACGGTACCGTCGCGCGTCGCAGGATGCGCGGGTACGCAACAGAATCGGAAGCGAGGACGAATGAGCAGGATTCATCCCACCGCGATTGTCGAGACAGGCGCGCAGGTCGACGAATCGGTCGAGATCGGGCCGTTCGCGGTCATCGGCGCGAACGTGACGATTGGCGCGCGCACCGTCGTCGGGTCGCACAGCGTGCTCGAAGGCCACACGACGATCGGTGAAGACAACAGCATCGGCCACTA
>Ga0131853_10020631_pt1 | contig 11963 bp, 7 predicted proteins | sample TergutLab28metaG_FD_92764 | JGI IMG/M metagenome (GOLD analysis project Ga0131853, IMG submission 92764) | Labiotermes labralis P1 segment gut microbial communities from Petit-Saut dam, French Guiana - Lab288 P1 (version 2) (version 2) | ecosystem: Host-associated > Arthropoda: Insects >...
ATGTACTTAGTTTTATCAGCACTTACTTCCAGTCCAATCTCCCTAGTAGCAGCTACTAAAGCTTCTGCGTTTTCCTTTAAAGAATGTATACCTCCTCCCAGTATATTAACATCATCGGCATAAGCCAGAAGCTGATGTGTACCATTTATTTTCAAGCCATCCTGGTTTACCTGAACCCTCCTAATGGCGTACTCTAAAGCAAAGTTGAAAAGCAGTGGTGGTAGAGCGTCTCCTTGTTTCAGACCGTTCCTAATAGGGAACCTGTCAGACACATTCTTGTCTACCCGGACTCTGCTATATGTTTCAGTCAGACTCATTTTTATTAATCTTACAAGTTTCCTAGGGATACCAACCTCAATGAGAATATTATGTAAGTCCTCCCTCCTAACTGAATCATAAGTGGGGGAGTAATTTACCTCCGGATTGTTTTATCTCCAGAGCAAGCATCATGCCTGCAAGTATTTCTTAACATGAATGTTTTACAGGGAGGGGTTGTTAGCACCTCGCCCAACCCCCAAGCTGGAGGACCGAGAGAGCATATTAATAAACAAAAATTCCTGGAACACCTCAGTTAATAAGAACCTAATTTAATAATATTGAAATGGTGTTGTTTGCTGGGCTAACACATACATTAAACTAATTTTTATTGTTGACGTTGTGCGGCTATCTTTCTGTAGTGTGTAAAGTTTCATTTTTGTATATGTTTTGAATGTGGTTTGTATGTTTGTCTTGATTTTTATTTAAATTATTCATTGCACTTTTAAGCGGTAATTACAGAAGGAACTGAACCAGCAGTTTCGTTACTGTTAATTTTACAAATACAAATTTGGTGTAATAATTTCAAATGTCAATTTGGATCTGGCACATAAACTGCCCCTTCTCTTGGCATTGAGCCTGTAAAACCTGAGGTGATGTTTGTGTGGGACAGTTTAATAATTCGTGATTGTCTTACGTTTTCGCTGTTCGAGTCTATTCCGCTTTTGCAGTAAGTAGTGTTACGTTATGCTTCATTAAATATTCCGTTGATCTTGGCCGGTGATTTTGGCTTGTAACGTGAGTCGGTTAGTGCGTGATTCAGTGTAATGCAATAATCTGCCACATTCATCTAGGGAATTATTGTGGGCAGTGTTTGCGTAAAGTGGCCATAGGCAGGGAAATGGAGCCTCTGAACTTGGGAGTGAACCGTTTTCAATTTGCATTTGGCGCTTTTGTTAGTGACTGCAGTTACAGTTGGAAGAGAAAATGTAAGTTTATTATTATTATTATTATTATTATCTTGTTGTTGTTGTTGTTGGTGGTGGTGGTGGTGGTGTATCTTGTCACAGGCCTTTTCTCCATGGCAATTCTTCTCTTGAATCACTGCTGATCTCCAGCGCCCAGGCTCCAAATTTCAGAAAGCAGAACTCTCCTTCTTATTAAGGGTGAGATCTGATATCTCTAAGTATATGCGTTTTTTTAGTGAATCTATTGAGTGATTTCCTGATATGGCTTTCAAATTTTTCTATAAACATTTGCTGCCATTTCGATGACTCCAGTTATGACCGATATAACCATACACTTCCTGTTCCACATTCTACATATCTCCATACATAAACTCGTGTATTTTAGGTTTTTTCCTCCTTTTTGCACGAATTTTTTGTCTGTAGGTATTGCCACACCTATCAGTATGTACATAATAATAAAAATAATTATTATTATTTCTAGTATACTGGAAATGGACGGATGACACGGAATATCTCGGTCAGTGAAGTATGTTAGAGCAGGTGGCACTTTGTTATGGCTGGTGTACACTGGACTGAAGTCATGAGTAGTTTTACATTCACATTTAACATTCTGAGGGCAGCGTTGTTGAAGTAGGGTAGCGTGGGTCCTTATGTACGAAAGTAGTAACACTTCGTCAAGGAGTGTATTAATTAATTTAAAGGGATTAATCTTATAGTTCAGTGACTTATTCTTCTACACTAAGATCACTGCCTTCTGGGATGCCCTGACGTATAATATTGTAATTTACAACTTGTTTGAACCACCTGATACCTCATTTATTTTTATGGCAGAAGAGGCCGACAAACTGAAGATGGAGCCAGCAGGATCCTCCGAAACTTTGGCATCAGTCTGTACCAAAGAATGCGTCGTCGTATTCTAGACGAACACCATCTTGAGAAATTTTAAGTGACTTATAAATTTCTACATATTTTTGTGTCGTGTTGTAAATAGTTGAATTCAATTCGTTGCATTTTTCTGTTAATTCCGGACTTCCTTACATAATGTGTCTGTAATTGTACAACACCAGACGTATAGGTAATGCCGTGCTTTATTCACGCTTGTTTGAATAGTGACTGTCTGAAAAATGTGGCAATAAGATGTAATGGTTAATAGGAAGTTATAACATATATAAATAATTGTCCAACGAGATGCAACACAAAGCAGTCTATTTAATAGCCTCCAGGGTCACTCTACATGTTTCGGGTGTCAACCACACCCATCATCAGGAGTACACAAAACTGTATATACAGCCTCCGGTACTGGTCATATTTTTTGTGCAGCTACCTCCAACGTTGGCCAGCTAGCTTGGCCACGTTGGAGGGAGTTAGGTGCACAGTACTGGAGGCTGTAGTTACAGTTTTGTGTATTCATGATGGGTGTGATTGACGCCCGAAACATGTAGAGCGAAATTGCAAAATAATAGACTGCTTTGTGTTGCATCTCATTAGACAACTATTAAAATAAATCAGCGATGCACGGAACCATAAACATAAACATAAAAGGAAGTTCTAAATTTAATGTTAAGGTTAATACACTTACAAAGTGGCACTTGTCACAACGTCCTGGTATATGAAAGTTAATCTCTATAAAATTGGTGGTTCGATGCTGTGTTGGTTGGGGGTCAGAATGCTGAAGGTTTCAAAGTGTCACTACGGACAGAGCTTTCTTTTTTTGTTATTGTCGTAGAATGCCTCTGTCCATGAAAGGTATAGGTAACCTGTTGTTAGGTGGTGACTGTTCTGTGTTTGGTGATTCGGGAGTTTCAGAATGTTTCGTTGGTATTTTGTGCTAGATGTGAACATTATTAATTTATTGTGGTTTGTTAATGTGTTTGTTACTTTGCTGGTATGCGGTGGTATTAAACTTCCCGCTAGATTCGTGTATCAGAGAAGTAACCAAATTGCTCAAAATCTTTCAGCGTCTTGCAGAACGTAGTAGGAAATTCACTGATGATATTAACGTAGATTAAGTGATGCAGCAGCTTTGTGTCCATTAGGTACCGAGGTTAATGCTGCCGAAGCCTAGAAGTGGCCAATAGCATCAACAAAAGGCGAGATTAAGAATTTCTGGAGCCTCGTGTCAACTTCCACATACGTTGCCATGATTTAGTGTTTTAGTACGAGGGTAGTGAATCCTCGCACTTTAGGGGAAAATTGGTTGTGACGGTGGAAGTGGGGTGCAGTGAGGGTTGAACGTGGTATAAATCTGTGTGAAGAAGCTGTTGGTGTTGGCGGTGTTGAGCCTTTCATTACCACAGACTTAATTACATGAAATGGCTTTGGCTGGAAGCCTGGAGTAGAAAGTGAGCTAATTCGAGGCATACTAGTGAAATCACCAACATTTAGGTGTTCCGTTTATGAGATCACAGTAGAAGAGTGCTGATTCAGTCCCTCAAGATCAAATACAGCTACTGCCATTGCGATCACGTGACATGAAAGCACACAAATGACAATGTACGCCAGCATTACAATTTAAACACACGTTCGTACTGTCTACTAACTTGCAGTCGTTTCGAAATATTGAAGCTGTTTGTACGTGATGAGGTTTATCGCCGCCCTATGCATTTAAATTCCACTAATTTAGAGATACTTCTGAATTTCTTCACCAGATTTATTATCCAGAACAACTAATGCACAACATATATATATATTAATATCATTTTATGTATCGTAAGCACTACTACATGTTTCAATGAACTGTATCCTCTTCAGCGAGTTTTAAAATTAATGCTTTGCTAAGTTACAAAATTATTAGTAAATTAGTAGATTAGTAGATTAAAATGTTCACGTGATTGTTGTTGAATGACAAATACAATCTGTAAAATATTTATAATTATAACACGTGGAAGTTGTTTGATTGGTGACTACAAATATAATCTGGACAGACATGTGAATGTAATTCCTACGTTGGTGTTTCCTGATTGCTGAGATGATGAAAATGTCAAATAAGAATAAAACAATCATCACCAGAATTCGCTACCCACTTTTCATGTTTATGAATGGAAGCTTATTTAATAGTCATAATAACTTTCCAAATATCTCTCTCATGAAATATTCAGTGAATTGAATAGCGATGGCAAGGTTTGTGGAAATAATTGAGGCAAAAGTGTTTCAATCTGATTCTTCTCTGATTTGTTACTGTACTTTATTTTACTATAATATCTTTTGTGGTTTATTTGTTGAACTTAGATTTCTTAAAAGAAAGTTTCAATGAATTGTTTGGTGTTTCTCACTTATTTTTATTAGTCAGTATAATAATCTATAACGCCATGACAAAATGTCTAAAAAAGACTGGCTTAAAAATACTAATATAATATCAACTTGAATAACTAAATACAGTTCTATCTCTGCTAAATATCCAAAGTAAAATATAATTCGCCTGTGACATACGTAACTTGGAAGTGAAAATCTGATCCATTATGCGTAATTATATGGAAAAATTTTGTCAGTGTTTGTGAATTATACTACCTACCTACTAGAGAACACCGAAATTATCTTCAACTTTATTTCATTTGTCAATCTGTACGGCAGGAACGGTGCGCAGTCAAGAGGCCTGTAGTAGAGATTCTTTGAGAATGTCAGGCAACAGGTTAAAATGTTGTGTTTTTGTTGACGTAACCATTTTAACAGACCGGCTTGTAAACGTAAACCAATACTCCCACAATATCAATAAACCGAGTCTTGATTTATTAAATACATGAGTTTTCTCTTCCCAGAAGTGTGGAGGTTTATTAGTTGAACATATTTTCATAATTCTCCGTGCCCAGTATAGCGCACTACTTGTTCAGACGCGGAAGAATTTGAATGCTTCTGCATTTTTTTGCGAGTATATTTTAACATGCAAACCCATTCACGACTTTAATAAAATGAAATTTCTCCCTACATTCGTTAAAAAATGGAACGTTCGACAGAGAACTTTTGTCTTTATTTGTAAGTCACAAACACATCCAGAGTTTGCAACGAAGCGTATTTAATTTTGTTGCCCTGTGACCTTTTGTTTATTATGCGGTACATCCTAGTGTCCTTTTCCGCTATTAAATTCACAGGAGTAACACTTCCATACGTAACTGAATATGGAATGAAGAGCTTTTATATCTAAATTCGCAAAGTATCTACTCTAAAGCCGGACTTTCATTTGGTATAAAATGTGGCAGAATCAAACTCTTCACGAAAGAAGACACATTAACAGCATGTGAGGGCATTTTTGAATGACTGTGAACAGTAATATTAGTGTGGGTTGCAGCATATTACACAATATTCTTCAAAATAAACATATTTACGTTTTTGGATTTCGTTAGTCGTGAGACACATATAAAGTCTGAGCCGAAAATACGTTTTGAAGTTACAGGCCTATGTATCGGATTTGTTTTCCTGTTCTCTCGTTTTTAGCCGGGACAGAGTTAAGTTCAATCGCAAGGATCCACCCTAATAGTTTAGCTAATATGGATTATAATCTCATGATGGAAAGGATAAAGGCAGCCAGTACGCGAGGCTGACAACCATGCCACCATCCTATGCCGTTGTCATGAATTCTTAGGAACCTTAACCTCCTGGAACACTCTGGGCCATCCCAGGCCTGTAACGGGACTATTTTACCTTTTTTACTTCATGATGAAAATTGAGGCAGTGTGCAAATTGTTAGTGCCTATTTTAACAGTTCCTTTCTTTCGAAAAATGAAGAAGAGTGCCTATTTAACTTAATCGCATGTGTCCATCCGTCCCTCTGTCCGCAGGTATCAAAATGGGCTCCCACTAGATGGATTTTCGTCAAATTTGGCATACGAAATTTCTATGAAAATCGGCCAAGAACATCCAGATTTGGTTAAAATCAAACAAAGTGTGACGCGGACTTTACATGAATACTCTCGTATATATGTTTCATGTTGTTGACAGTTACAAATGTAGCTAACAACAGTACAAAATAGAACTCATTGTTTAATTTCCATGAGGACTAATTTAGTATTAGGGAGAACGAGAATGTTATGTTGCAGTGTGTTGCCTATCTTATTTGTTCTGGCTCCAATTATCTCCACAGGCTTTAGTAAAAATCCTCAACGTAAAATGACATGAAATTGCCTCCTGTGGTAGCCGACTTGTTGCTAACGGAGGGACGGACGGCAGGACAGACAGACATGACAGAGTCGTTCTTCGCTTTTAGTAATTGTTTTACGAGAGCGTCTAAAACGAATATTTGATACTGAAAGTGTCCAATTTAAATTGGTACAAAATTAACTGGAACTCACTTCAACGCTAAAGAATAAACTGGCTTTTGTTTTCAGATTTGCTTTTCAGTGCCGTTATTTTGAGAACGAAGTACAGAGTGTCTGGGGGTATACAGACGTTCCATGGACTCTGACGAATCGTTGAATCTCTATTGCCCTGCTGCTGTAGGAGTGGTAATTTTATTATCCGTTTTAGTAGTCCATAAAATGCTGCTGGAAAGAGATTAGGCCAATATGTCCAAGCGATAAATGGATTTAGAGTACGTCCATCTTCATTTGTTCCGGGCGTGTGCGTAGTGAGCGAGAGCAGTAGGTCTCATTATGCGTGACATTTGAACCGCAACTTACTGCTTGGTAGCCATGATTAGGTTGAAGTTCAGTGGAGTGCAGACATCCGACATCATCAGCAGGACATTTAAAATGTCTCGCTAGCTATGTAGTATTTAGCTGACATACGCGAATACAGAGGCGTTTGGTGGAGTACAGGCATCGTAAAATCAGTTTGGGCGTCCAAATATCTCACCCTCTACCTGGCTTTCAGTCAACATACACGAATATGAGAGAATTCAGTGGTGTGCAGGCATCTGTTATCACATGGAATGGTAAATATCTCCCACTTTGCTTAAGCTTTTATTTGTTTGTTTTTGGCGCGAAAGCCCCCAGTGGTCTAGAGCCTCCTCAGTCACGAGGTTTCTAGATCACACACAACGACGTACCACACTCGATAGGAATCCCCTGGAAAAGTGATCAGCTCGTCGCAGAGACCAACACGCAACACTTACAACAGACAAACATCCTTGTCCCCGGTGGGATTCGAACCCACGATCTTATCAGGAGAGCGGCTGCAGACATACGCCTTAGACCGCGCGGCCACTGGGACCGGCAGCTTTCATTTAGCATACTTGAATATAATGAAACCTACTAAGGTGCAGACCTAACGTTGTCAGCAGAACATTTCAAATGTCTCGTGGCTACGTTGTATTTAGTTGACATAAACGAATAGAAAGGCATTCAGTGGCGTGCAGACATCTGACATATGCTGCATATTCAAAATATCGCGCTCGCTGCCTGGGTGTTAGTTAGCATACAGGAGTAGAATGGCGCCCAGTGGCGTGCATGTATCTAACATCAGCTTGACGTGTACGGTACAATGTTGCGGGTTATTGCCTTTCCAAAACGCGAATCCAATTTGACACCTGACAGCATTAAAGGAAACGTTGTGATGAGAATATTCTTGATGCTGAGTTTAGACATCCAGTCGTGTTGTCATATAATTGTTACGTAAATTTGAATTCTACACAACCAAGTATATATCGCAGATTGCAACATGTTTCGACCTTTAAAGGACATCATCAGTCTAATATATTTATCATTATGTATTTTTTTTTGAAACGAGTATCAGCAATATTTCATGGGGGGTAAAGGCGGCCGGTGCGTAGGAATTAAAACTTTACCACCTTTATATGTCGATTGCCTTGAAATGTGGAGGCCTCAACCTCCTGGAACCCTCATGTCCTGTCCAGGCCTGGAATGGGATTGCTTTACCTTTTACCTTTGCCCCCAGTAGACAAGGACCTCCTCATTCACGAGGTTTCTAGATAATACACAATGACGCACCACAGTAGGTAGGACTTCTCTGGACGAGTGATCAACTCGTCGCAGAGACCTCTACCTGACAACACACAACACTCACAAAAAATATCCATGACCCCGGTGGGATTCGAACCCACGATCTCAGTTTACAAGCGGCCGCAGAATTACGCCTCAGACCGCGCGGCCACTGGGACCGGTATTTACCTGTTGTACGGCCACATTAACGGAATTTCATTAAATTTTATCAAGATCGGCTTGCGAACACGGTTTATGGTTATATATACAGCAGTATAGTGCCAGTAGCCTCTAACGACCACAGCCCTGCACTTGAAACCCTGCATTTCATATAGAAGTCTCCAGATGTCAGCGTCTCCGTTGAGCGGTATAAACAACAAGATAGAAATAGCGTAGATGGTTACGCGCATTCGCCAATTTGATTGGCAGTTAATTTACTTTGCTACCGTTAATTCCGCGTTTTAATTAATGCTGTGTAGCATATTGCCCTTCTGCGAATGAAACTGAAATGCTAGCACTTTGCCGGTTACTGTCAACACTTCCTTTTACATTTTGCCAACAAATCGATACAGTTTCTGGTACAGCTCTCAGATAACCGCTTTTGACATGCCTCTCAGTTTGAATTACGTAATTCGCTCAGTGCCATCTGCCTATGTTTGTTTCCCTCATGAGTGTGTTCGAGAATAGAGTACTGAGGGAGATGCCTGAACATAAGAGGGATGGGGAAACAGGGGAATGGAGAAGACTACAAAACGAGGGGTTTTATTATTTCTTTTTCTCATGGCTCGACAACTGTAGTGTGCTTAGGCCTGCTCCATGAGGTTTGTCGATCACACTCGGACATTCAGCACTCGGGAGGACTACTATGGACGAGCGACAAACCCGACGCAGAGACCCTACCTGACAAAACACAATACTCACAAGAGAGAGACTGTCTGCTCCCTGTGGGATTCGAACCATAAATCCCAACAAGCGAGAGGCAGTAGACCAACGCTTTAGACCGCTTGGTCACTGGGATCCAGTTTATGATCTGTAATTCCCACCAAATATTTGTTATTCGTGTGATCAAATCAAACACAATGCAGTGGGTGAGGCATGTGGCTTGTATGGGAACCAGGAGAGGTGCATACAGCGTTTTGGTGGAGAAACCTGAGGGAAAGGAATAACTTTGAAGACCTAGGTATTGATGGGAAGTTAATATTACAATGGGTCTTCAAAAAGTAGGATGGGTAATGGACTGGACTGGTCTGGCTGAGGATAGGGATATATGGCGGGCTCTTGTGAATGCGGTGATGAAATTTAGGGTTCCATAAAATACGGAGATTTTCGCAAGTAACTGAGGAATTCTTTTTTTTTTTCTCAGAAAGGACTTTGCTCCATAGATTAGTTAGTTAGTTAGTTGCGTCTGTAACCTGTGGCGTTGTCACGTGTGATAGCATATATCGGCAGTGGCGTTCTGTCAAGTGTTATTGCATGTCTCACGAGCGGCCCTGTGTGCGTTAAGACTAAACCCTCAACAGTGGCGTTGTGTGGTCTGCCACTGCGCCCGCAGCAACTGTGTTCTCTCATCCACAGTTGTGTTCCTTTCTAGTCGCCTCCTGTCATAACTGACACAGATACTCATGTATAAACTGAAGGCTCCTTTAGTAGCAACGTCCTGTTAAATGACGAAACTGTATTCGCAAAGCGTTATTCGTATGTGCTGTGCGTTACAACTGCATGAAACCTTCAATACTTTGAAGAAAGAATTTCATGTAATGATTATTAAAAATCGAGTTCTTAACTCCCGTTAAACGCTTAGAGCATAAATAATACATTAAAAAAAGTTTCCGTTACACATATTGGTGTTAGGGTTTGTTATTTTTCAAAGAACGCATTTATTAAATCCAGATTTTGTTTACTTCAAATTTTTTGAGCACAAACTCAAAGTTTTGAAGCGTGTGTTTGACAAACACGATTTCGTATGAATAGCCTAACGTGTTTAGGTATGTGTATGATGTATACGCGTACCGAAGTTTGTACATGTATCTCCTATTAGCTATTATTTGAAGCTGCAATATACAAAATACATATTTTACAAAGACATTACTGCGACATATCAGTAATATTATGACTATATTTACTCGCCTCATTCCAGGACGTAAAACAAAATGCTGCTAGTTACTAACAAAGTCACACGTTCGCGCGCCCGCGATGTTATTACTATTGGTTACAAGGAATTAGGAACTCTAGCATCTGGGTGTTTCCCAGTGCAAAATAATATTCTTACCGAATTTCTTAAGAAAATCAATTAATTTTCTCCAAAGTTATAGTGTGTGTGAACGCATGGACACGGACAGAATGGAGCTGTTGCTGTCCGACTGACTGGTATTCCATTTCACAAGAGACGCGCTGGAACCCAAAAACCCCATCACTAGCGGACAAATTCATAAAGAGATGCGTGTAGAGAGTGTGAAGCTATTATTCATGGCCACATCTGGTTATCGTTTAATTCTTGCCGGTTCCTGCTCAACAGAGTCTGACGTGAACACGTCCCTGCTCTCAGAACATCGCTGCTAATCACCCCTTTTGCTCATCACAAAATTCCGTAATGAAATCCAACCTAGAGTCCTCCATTACCTCGGTAAAGCAGGCACATCACAAGCCTCACTTCTGGTCACCATGGCTGTATTAATGCTAATATTACCTTGTGAGTGCAACAGTGGGATATCGGCCATTTGATGCTGCTTTTAGGAATGTGTCACCGTCTAGTCTGGTTGAATTTTGTCAAAGTTTCAGAGAATCCTGATGCTCTTGTTTTCAGGGTAGATTCATATAACAAATATGGAGTGTTACAAATAATTACCATCTAACACCGTATTTAATGCGCGGGGTTTCACTGTAGATTCTTGATATTTGTGATATCCGATGTTCGGGTTACCTGCCTTTCGTGATTACCCATTTTAACGTCATTTTCTTGACCTTTCGTGACACTTTCTGAAGATTCTGGCAAAAATCACGTGCCTGGTAAGTCGGCTTACCTCTTCTTCAGATATTACGCAGCAAACACACGGCCGATTCCTTTATAAGGCAAAACAACCGCCATTCTTGTGCTCAACTGTGCACCACGTCAGTAAATCATAGGGGAGTGGAGTTGTAGTTCCACTAATTCTTAACGTTGGCTCAAGATGGCGGTAAGTGGACAGATTCATTCTCCCGAAGGTATTCCCCAGCGACAATTTTCCTGAGCCGATTTGAGACTGTGAGAATTGCACAGCCATTTGGGCGTTGTGTAGAGCGATGAATTTGTGTCTCTACCAGAATTTGAAACCCGATTAACCGTTCGCGCAACCCATAATATAGTCATCAATTCATCAATCTGATGGTGCTGTCTCATTTTTTTGTGATTTATATATATGCCATTTTTGCGCTGAGACACGCATTGCAACAAATTGAGTCGCGAAGTGACAAAACACGGTACTTGAGTGAAGGATGGAGCCAGGGGCCGTTTTAATGAACTCGGCCTCCTTCGGATTATCGTGCAGCCATTAGGTAACTGGTTGTTTCTTCTGTAGCGCAGCCACTTGTGCACGTGATTGAGGGATACTCCGCACTACGTGTGCCTCAACGCCTGTCAAATTAACGGCCAAGCCCACCTCTCTTGCGCTGATTGCGGAATTTTTGGAGCGTTCTGTAAGCTGGCCCAGTGAGGAAGCCACCAAATTCAATAATTATGTTACTGGTGAAGTGCTGTTCTATAATAAATTGCTGCATATAATATAATATATAATATAATATAATATAATATAATATAATATAATATAATATAATATAATATAATATAATATAATATAATATAATATAATATAATATAATATAATATAATATAATA
>Ga0131853_10020632_pt1 | contig 11963 bp, 7 predicted proteins | sample TergutLab28metaG_FD_92764 | JGI IMG/M metagenome (GOLD analysis project Ga0131853, IMG submission 92764) | Labiotermes labralis P1 segment gut microbial communities from Petit-Saut dam, French Guiana - Lab288 P1 (version 2) (version 2) | ecosystem: Host-associated > Arthropoda: Insects >...
AAAATCCTTCCCGGCCGCATAGGGGCCGTTGGTCCCCCGCGGCCAAAAAAAAAAAAAATCAGGAGAAATTTTCCTTGGGGGGGGGGGGGGTTAAGGCAGCCGCTGCGTACGACTGACAAACATAACACCTTCGTGTGCTTACTATCATGAAATCTAGGAGCCTCAGCCTACTGGAATCTTCAGGGCCTGTTCAGGCCTATACATTGATTGCTTTACTTTTGTTTTATGGTTTAAAATATGTAAAAATATAAAATTCAGATAAATTAAAATAAAAACGAATGTTCCATGTAGCTATTGTGTAGTGTGTCACTCTGTTGCAGAAGCACGTATTGTAAGAAGCTACAATGAAATGTTTATATGTATTTATTGCTTTTATCTTCACATCGATACAACTTAATGCATGGTCAAGGATTATTTTGAAAAATCACAGTGACATTCACAATCTACTGCCGTTGAAAGTTAATTCCGGGATTAAAAACTTAGAACCAACTACGAAAATTTCTACCCTATCGCTTACGGTTTTATTTGATTCAGCAAAATGAGAACATGTCATTAGTACAGCGTCACTTTAAGAGTCAGAAGCAGACAATCCAATATCGCACACACATCTTATCAACGAACTCAACACAGCCCACCTCACCTCGAGTTTCTAAAGAAAGAGTAAATCTAGCCGCTGGACTGTGATAGTTATGGTTCGAATAAAGGATTTTGTATAACACGCAGAAGGTACATAGAGGAAAGTTTAAATTTCAAAACTAAATTACGCTCCTTTTGGTATTCTTTACTTCTCTACAGTAATTTCAGGTACACTGACAACACAAGTGTTACATAATTCGAAATACTGACAGCCTCCAAAATTAAATAAAAATAACAACAATTTCAAAACCACTTTTAAATTACTCCTGTTCAATTCCTTCTCAATATCATGGACAAGAAATTGGTGTTTTGTGCTGTTCTGAGGATGAAAGTTCATAAGCAAAGACAGTGGACACTGTGTTTCATTGGAACCATAATTTACAGAAGCTTCATAAACAAGACAGTCGGTCAGAAAGTAACTTCATAATGCATAAATGTTTATTTTGGTTTCTTTCCTGTGGACCCCAATAAGAAAATCTCAGCTTTAACGACACTGCCAGTCCACTACTCTTCCATATTCTGCCACTACAACTGGGTCACGTATCATATCACTCAACGAGCTCTTATATTGCCTGTTTGCAGAACTCCGCGCTCAGTGTTATCAGCCGTCATGTCAAAACACTCTCAAACTCGCGATTATCTATTAATTTATTACCGCCAAGATTCTTGGTAAACGTAGGAAACACATGATAAAGCCCAAGCGAAAAAAAAATCCCTGAAAAATCGAAATAAACGTAGGCACTATAATTAAAAATTGTTCAACGTGTAAAATTATTGTCTGACCGAGTTTTGTGGCCTAGAATGGTAATTGGTTACTCGTATCATAAGGATGAAAGGAAAGAAGTGAAATATAAATATACATATACACGTATCATAAAATAAATTAATGTAAACGAGCCTTCAAAATTCAAAACATATGTTGATATTCATATAATTCTCTGAAATTTATTTTCTTTTTTTTTTTTAGATTCTGTCAAGAGGATTTCAGAGAACACAGAAAACGCTAAGCAATAAATACGACAAATCCCCAGGTCTGTCTATAAGAAATGGAATGCAATAAAAGTATTTACACTTACCACAAACAGGGAAAGTGTGAAGAAAATAACACTTACCTGAAAGCAAAAGAAATAAAACATTTTAGTAAGTTTTAAAGAAATTCTTAAGTTGTGATTAAACGAATCTTAGATTCTGCGTATGTGCATTAGAAAGGTACAGTCATATACAACAGTAGTTTAGCTCTTACAAGGCTGAAAAAGTCATAGTGAAAGAATTCATGCAATTACTTTCTGAAAGCAGCCGCGTTTAATCTTAAGTAAAAAGGCTTAATCACTTATTTGTCTTCTTATTCTTCTCTGTCAATTTGTAGTTGCTGGCTAATTATATTTTGATTACACAGAATTAGCTTTAACAGCTTAATTTCGTTGCATGGGAAAAGAAAGATGGCGGAAGATAGCATTACCTGTGAGCGTAAGCATCCTGTCTATTAACTCTTGAAACCAAATTACAAACTAACATGAAAGATGGCAAGAAAATATGTCGCATGGAAGTCTGAGATGCGAAGGACAAGACGGTATACAATCTATGACCCTGAAGTTATGTAGAGGCAACAGATCTGCAAAACATACGCAAATTCACATAATGTAAAGTTTCTTGGTATAAAAATTAGAACAGACGTGAAGAATTTCCAGAACCACGTTCTTATTTCACGGCAGTAATTAACAAATTATTAGACTGAGAGGCGCATGACATTTCGAATGAATTTTGATGTTTTGCTGACCTTGCATCTCAGTATATTTATCTTAGTAATTAACCAACTTTATGCGCAAAATTTTGTTTTACAATAAGTTTATTTCGTGTCTCTACATGTTTCGAGCACCATGTGCTCATCATCAGGAGGTCAAAATTGCATTACACAGCCTCTGGTATCATCACACCTACACCTATAGGTGTGATGATACCAGAGGCTGTATAATACAATTTTGACTTCCTGATGATGAGCACATGGTGCTCGAAACATGTAGAGACACGAAATAAACTTATTGTAAAACAAAATTTTGTGCATCAAGTTGGTTAAATACTAAGGTAAATATTTGGAATGAAGTTTAATCACAAATATGTCTATGAATTATGTATGAAATATCGCACACAGTAGAAAGTTACAGACCTGATCAACAGTAGAACTGTCCCGTTCTTCCCGAAAAAAATTTAACATGGAAAACATTAACATTACTGTCTTCTAGGATATCACGCCGTGTAGTATGGTACAAATTTATCGATATTCCGATGGATCGACGGTAAGTGACTACCAGAAGACACGGCGTTACTACATGTCAGCAGACACTATTTTTCATAACCACCGTAAGAAATTAAAATGTAACATATTACAATGTTTTGTTCACTTCAATGACAAGTTATAACTGCAGAAGGTACTAGCATCACTTATGTAATTATTATTATTATTATTATTATCATCGTTATTACTGTATAATCAATACTGCCATGTTCTGAAATATAAAATAACGAACATTAAGACAATATTTTGTGTTTTTTTTGCACCGTAAATTTTAATATAATGATATAATATAAACCAATGAAATGCACATTTTCTAAATGCTATTTGAATTTTGAATTTTGATATCTTCTACATGTTTCGAACCCGAAGGTTCATCTTCAGGAAGACGGTTGTATATATCGGTATAGTGAGTATCATACCATAACTACATATACAACAGTCTTCCTCAAGATGGACCCGCGGGTTCGAAATAAGTAGAAGATATTCAAAATTAAAATATTAATTTATGGAAATGTGCATTTCGTTGGTTTATATTGTATACTCGTACTTAAGTTAATATCCATCAATTCTACGGTTCGACCAGAACGACCAAATGCATTGAAGAACAGCATGTTCAGCATGTTCAGCATGTTCAGCCAGGAGCTGAACTGCATTTCATTATCAGGTTAAACAATATTACATAAATATGACATTAATAAAGCAAGACTTTTAAACACGATAAATGACGACTATTTGTAACATTGAAACAAATATTCAAAACATAGGATTACTGCAAATGTAGAAGTTCAGGAAACGCAGCTGCATACTTTTGTCACACAATAAACGTTGGAAAATACAAAAATAATAAAACTTATGATATCGCGACCTGCATTTGGAAGTACTGTGTACCATCGCACTGAGGGCAGAACCTAGGCTGTGTTCTAGAATAGAGTGCCCTGGCAGATATTTGGGCCTAGCAGACAGGAACTAATAGGAAACTGGATAAAACAGAGTAACTAGGAGCTTCGTAACTTGCATTCCGCACCAAATGTTATTAGCAAGATGAAGCCGAAGACGATGAGAGGGGCGGGGCGGGGCAGGTAAGTATGGAAACGGCAATGATATACGGTTTCAAGGGCAAAAAATTTAAGGAAAGAAAGAAGTGATAAAACCTACGCGTAGAAGGAAGGATAATATTAAAATTGATTTCAAACAATCACGATACATGCGCTTCCTTCCTGTTCATCTCGCTCAGGATATAACACGTCTGTGGGGGGAGGGGATCTTGTATACATGGTAAAGAACCTGTGGGTTCAAGTGGAGAATTTCTCACATTGTTGCAGACCTGTCAGCTACTAAAACAGACACCGTTCCATGGAGTTAGTTAAGTAGTGAATTAACTAGTCAGTTATTTGTTAGTTAGTTATGAAACGGTAACTACATTCAATATAGAACACTATATTATTTAAAAAAACATGAAATTCACTTCTCCAGCAGTGTTAGCTAGGTTGGGGAAATTCTGTTGATCTTATAATAACGACAAAACAGAGCATACAATTCCATTTGTTACTTGTGGAATTTCAGTATCATACCAATTCAGGCCTTCTGGCTACAACGAAAATTCAAGGAAATTAGTGGATGATTCGTAAGTCCAAGAAACTAAATTACTTTAACATAATGAAATTTAGAAAAAACAGTAAACACGAGGGGGGGGGGGCGCGCGCGCGCACACACACACACACACACACTCTCTCTCTCTCTCTCTCTCACTCACACACACACACACACACATAATACACACATACACGCATACATACATACATACATGCATACATACATACATACATACATACATAATACATACATGCATAATACATACATGCATACATACATACATACATACATACAGATGCCCAAAATTAATAAACTTCTGAATGGTAATAAATTAAGGAATTATTTAATGCTCTTTCACAGCAGAATTTTGATCTCGGTTATCTTTGCTGTATATTCAGTGTTATCTTAGTTCTTAATTCAACGAACAAGAATAACTTCGGAACATTTGACGAATCTTCTATGTGTGAAGAAAATGTAAGAATGGTCGCGGAGATATTCAGAAGAAAGCGGTGATAGTTGGCAGCACTGCGGTGGGTCCACACCCTCACTGAGCAAGGAGGGTTGGGGACTGACGTTCAGTAGGCAGGCGCCGAAAGGGGAACGGGTACTGTAGGAGTGAGGGTATGGCGGGGGTCGGCGAGCGACGCCCCGTCTGTCACATCGAAAAAAGATTACAAGGGTGTGGGTTGTTAACAAGTGCTGCTGACGGATATAATAAACCGTCATTAAATATACCTCCAATTTACCCCCCTTACTGCCACCAGTTAATAAATGATACATAATGCTTGAAATGATTTGAACATAATTTTACTACGAACTCTCTAAATTAGGATACCTTATATCTAGTGTTGTTTCCTTCTTTTTCTTCGTATTCCTTTGCTCCTCTTTCCCATTTCCATAGGTCTGCTTCATATTTCAGTCGTTTTGTTCTTTTTCATTTTCTTTACTTTACTTTTCCCTCCTCTTTCCTTTCTTATCTCCGTGCCTTTTCCTTATTTATTTATCCGTCGCTCTTCTCTCTTTCTCCCTTTACGAACCTATCCCTTTCTTTACATTTCTTATTTCTCTACACATCCCATTTTCTTTCCCCCTTTTCCCTCGTTATTTAGAATTTCATCCAATATTTCTTTTTTTTTTCACTTCCCTCTTCTACTTCTTTCTATCACTTTTCAGAAGTCTTTGCACTTATCACAACCAAATTTATCTTTCCTACTGAACCACAAAGGCATCTCGTTATTGATTATTCAAAGCCTGAAAATCGGTATCTGCATAAAATATTACATTTACGTAACGGCACTTCATACGAAGATAATACAGGCTGAAACTCTTAACATGGGCGAATATATTTCACGGTTCAAGAGACAGAGATTTCCTGCTGAAGTGCTTTTGCCAGCTCCCAAAGAATGGTCTCTTTTTTTTTTTCTCCAAGTTCTACACATTCTAGAACATGCGTATACGTTCCTAATTTAATCGGTTTATCTCTTCGCAGTATTGCCTATTTTCATATTCTGTTTCAAATACATTAATACTTTATTTTACCCTCAAGAGACCCACACACACGCTCAGTATTTACACAGCCCTAACTCCGCTGTTCAAAGTGTGTACAAAGCTTCCCAGTCACGAACGGTGCGGATTTCCCAGCGCTGGTTTATACAAGACCCCAAGGAGTTTTACTCCTTTGATCTGCGTACGTTGCAGAAGCACCCATGTTTCCCACTTCAACATTATCCTACACCACACATAGATACAGAAACTTACTCAACTGCGCGATGATAACTAATTGTAATTTATTTTGGAATAGAAATATTTCTGTGCTTAATTTGAAGTAATTTAAGATATTATTTAACAGCTTCACTGATATTTGGTAAACCACGTTCTCATCCCACTTAAATGGAGGACAGAAACCAGCAAATCAAAGCGCTTGTAACAAGTACAGTTTTTGAAGCAACCTGTTTACATCACATTTCAATACTAGATTTACCCCATTTTTTGGACGACTGGAATCAAAATATTTAACCATATATATATATATATATATATATATATATATATGCATTTATAAAGAAATGACGTATTAACCTTACCAATAATTTTTACACGATTTTCTTTGATGTTTCTATTAAAAACCAGTAACTGATGATGGCCATGTAGGCCGAAAAATGTAGCAAAATGGTGAAGGCAAAGCTTCCCCTTGAACAGGCCACGAAGGACCAGAGGGGAAATAAACGTACACCTCTACCCTTCCTTTAACCTCGGCGCTAGAAGGGTTAGGATGTTAACGTCACCTCCGGCCGCTTTACCACCGGGAAAGGCCGGGTACCCATTGTACAGGAGACTGGGTGGGCCCCAGGGCCGGTCTGGACGGTTGCGGAAAATCTCACTTGCACCGAGATTCGATCCTCGGGCCGTCTAGTCCCTAGCGAGTCGCTACACCAACTACGCTATTTTGGCCCACCGAAAAATGTAGCACAGTTTAAAATCAAATTTTCAGCGGTGGGTTGTGAATGACAGCATTTTCTACCTCCTCGTATATATCAAAATCATAACGGGATATTCAAATCAAAATTTTACTCATTTCGGCAGAATCGTTGCGAATTCATTGCTCGTCGAACAGTACTTCCTCTGAGGCAAGCACTTGTTACGCCGCAATCGATATTGCTACGGCAATCAGAAACAAAGCCAGAATCTGAAGCCTTTGGTCAACACAGCGGTTACTGAAAAAGTTGTCAATATTCGTACACTAATGTGAGAAGAAATGCGATCGCACAGCGAATACAGGCACAGCGATCTTAGAATGAAAGAAGTGAGATACTTGAAATTGTTTTCTATGCTTTATTCAACAACTGATGAACAAGAAGCCCGCATGAGGGAGGCAATAACACCTCGTGAAACGCTCACTTCAACCTAAAGGTCTTTGTGCGACTAGAAGGTCGTAGAAAGCCCTGAGATTCTCTGTTATAAAATTATTCCAAGTACTGACCCAAATAATTCCGGAGAATTTATGAAGTATTGCCTGATCAGAGGGTTTGTTTACAAATGTGTCACGATTTGTTACCTTAGTCAACTGTTCTTACTGCGGTGACCAACACTTCAAACTCTCCTTCCTTCTTTCCTCAGTCGATACTATTATTTTTGCACCTTCAAAACTCATTCGTGGTTCCGTTTAACTCAATGAAGCCTATACGAAACATCCTGAAAAATTATCGATAATTTAAAAGTGAAAAGCTAAGAGCAATTACCAAATGAAGTACTTCAAAGCAGAAATGAAAACAACAGTTCAAATTAGTCACATGTGTCGGAAGAAACCAACACTACATCGGTATAAAACGTCGCAGAAAAAAAAAATACTAAGCTCCATCACACTTCATTCGGTCTGCAAATTCTAACTAAACAAACCCAGAGTTTCTCTATAAGCATTCAATTCTAAATGTGCAGGTTTGGACTGCGCTGTTAAAATGGGTGTGAAAATGAGAGCGTATGGAGACTCCTGACGAGTCTGTAGTTGCTTAACAAGACTATCATTACCGAATATAAAAGCAGGTCTCATAAGAGATTTCAGATTTTCAAAGCGGTGACTATAGATCTACCACTAAGGTTACCTTGGCAGATACGTTTCTACCTACCTACCTACCTACAAACCGTAATGCAGAGTACCACATTTCAATTACAGTAATGTTTATACGCTCCAATTAGCTAGGAGTACTTCAGCTCCCCGTTTTACATTATATATATATGCTACGTGTATTATCACAGGTAACTCATCAATTTCCCAAGCCATGATTGCGTAAAACTAAGCCTTGGCATTCCCAGGGACAACTGTACCTTTATTTTTCCTTATTTTGTATCAAGGAAGATTCAATTTACATGAAATTAGATGTACAGTAATAAATTATACACCACTACTAACATTTTCACCTTACCGTGAATATTAGCGAAGTTTCTCCAAACATAAAAAAAAGTCTGCCTGCCTCTGCACCAATGTCACAACCTTACGCCAAATATATATAACGCACAAATATGGCACTTTAAAAATCATCATAGCAAAGAGGGATGTTTGGTGATGTTTGGTGCTGTTTGTTGATGTTTGGTGCCGTTTGGTGCCGTTTGGTGCTGCTTGGTGCTGCTTGGTGCTTTTTGGTGCTGTTTCGCACAGAAGCGCTCCCAGGCTCTCACTTTCCTATACTTTTAAGATGACTGCGGGCAAATTAAGTTTATTACACATTTTGCTTGAATTTGCAGCTATCTGTCGTCTGCCTCTCTATCACAAGTCGTCTCCATCGCCGTTGGCGACGACAGCATTCAGAAAATACAACGATGACACCAGAACATGTTCTTGAAAATATATTATTAAGACATAAGGAAGGTTTACGTCAGGTTTGAAGCTTTCATGAAGAAATTTGCTCTTTTCATAGCCTTCTGGGAGCTTAAAACACGCAGATTAAAATATTTCTTCCAACCTTTCGGAGAAACGTGCCGTATTCACGTTCAAAGTGGCCAAATTTTGTGCACGAAAATCCCGAAGTGATTGGAGAAGAAAATGTATCTATTGTATATGAAGCACTGCGAAGTTGTAGAGATCTGATTGGACACATTGGACACATTGGACACATTGCTTGCAAACGTTTTCTGTAATCGACATGCTGTATCCTCTCAGTCACTTAAGCATGCTCCTGCATCACAGTCAGTCACCCTGAAAAAGGAGAGAACACGTTGCTCCGAAACGTCGCAACGAACATTATCCGACATAGTGCAAGATCCCAGAATACTAACACAGAAGCTACCGCTTGCTTTTTTGCAGAGCGCCGTGCAGGAACGGGAACAACGCCCACACAGCAGTGTGACGCGCGGTCTGAAACAGCCACAGCAGACGTTGAACGTGAATTGCCAGATGGGACAGAATACGGAACCCTTTTCACAACGGATTTTGTGAACAAATGTATTTTTATTAATGGCCTTCAAAATGCCACGACAGTGAAACAATGTTTCTTTCTTAGAAGAAACAGAACAAATTTTAATATTATGCGGCAATATGATGCAGAATACACGTCCAATCTTATCCTATAAATATCATGGTGAATGAAGGGCGTCGCACGTTGGTAAACAAGTAGTAGTAAAGTTTTCCCGTTACAGGCCCGGTGTGACCCAGAGGTGGGTAGAGGTATAGCTCTACTCCTCCATGACCGCGGCACTAGAAGGGGGTGAGTGGTCAGCAGCACGCCCCGGCTGCACTTTATCCCCGGGAAAGACCCGGTACCCATTGTACAGGAGGCTGCGTGGGCCCCAGGGCCGGTCTGGACGGGCGGAAAATCTCGTCCCTACCGGGATTCGATCCCGGACAGTCCAGCCCGTAGCTCAGTCGCTATACCGACTGAGCTACCCGGCCCACCGGTAAACAAGTTATTTCCAAAATTCATCCAGTTCTTACATGCTCATTAAAAATTATATTTACTCCCTATTAAACAAGTAGCTAAAATGGATAAATATAAATGCAGATGATTTTTTTAAAGAACATCCCCCAAAAGGGGCCATTATGAAGATCGACAATAAGTTTGCAGGTTGATATTGGGAGTGACATTGCCAGCATTTACGAGTATTTTAGTAAGAACGAGTTCCTGTCGACAACCAAAAGCATACGCTAATACGAGTGGTGTCCTCGGAGTCTATTACCTTGTTCTTGCTGCTTCAATCAAATGCCCTGTCAGTTAATTATGAAAAGTAATAACATCGATATACAAGCTTTATGGGCCCACAATTTAATCAATAACATTTAAAAGATCGGTCTGTAGAGCAACCTATAGTCCCTTCCTTTAATGAATAAAAAAATTAGAGTTGTCCTCAATGTCAGTCAAGTAATTAAACAATTACCTGAAGCAGAGCGTGGACATTTTAATTATTACCCTGCATCACCGAGCTTTCGAGATAACGTAATTCAAAATTTGTAAATGTTAATTAAAATCGCGCTTGCTATGAAATGGTGAGCACATGATTTTACCACGTGTTACCCTGCGTAATCTGACGTACATCCCATCCGAATAAAATAGAGGCATTTCAGACTGAACTCGGTAACTGAAAAGGGATTTTAATCCCACGAAAATTCCGTTCTGCTCAATCAACAGTTAACACTTACAAACCAATGTCTTACGGAAGATCATCCACAAGTTCTGAACGAATTTTTTGTCGTAACAGGTTGCAAATTAACTGCGTTGAACGTAGTCGGTAGAAAGTAGCCATTTCGCTGCTGAAGTGGTCAGTAAAACGAGTTACGGTTCATTGTGTGGAACGTTGTAGATAAACAAAGAGCTTTTTCAGTAACTAATGGCAGCGTCACTGTATAAATAATTTAATTCCGTAGATATGATTCATGGTGCAGCACAATTGACGCAGACAGTTATGTACGACGCCCTGCAGTCAACCCATACTGAATTACATGCTGCGTGTCAGGACATTTGTTGCTGCCAGTCAATTTGCAAAACCGTATCCCACCGTTGTCAAGTTGTGCACGAAACACGCGTGACCTCATTTCCGACACTTTTTGTAAATTCAATTACATAAAAATACACCGTATGTAGTGTACATTCTACTAACCGGAAAACTGACCTCTGGCGCGCACCGGTATAAACCTGTTCACTGGGACTAAAGCAGTTATTTTGTTTTAAAATATTTGGTTTTAGGGATGTTCCGGTAAATGCACGATAAGGGGTGTGTCTGTTTCAGAGAAGCTGGTTGTTTAGGCTGTACCTACAATGCCGATGGCATTAATGTTTCAAAGGTAGGTTCAACTTTGACAGAATTATATCTTTCCCACACTGGACTTCATATCTTCTTCAGGATTCTCAAACATACGTAACATTCCTACACAGAATTTACTGATTGGTTTGCATAATAAAAAAACTGTGTTTACTGTAAGGCACGAAAGGAATCTTTATGAAAACTATAATGATCCATTGTGGCCATAAATTTTGTTTTTTATGGGTGTGAAACTTGGTCGTTGACATTGCGGGAGGAAAGGAAGCTGAGGGTGTTTGAGAACATGGTGTTGAGGAGATATTTGGACCTAGAAGTGAGGAGGTAACGGGGGAATGGAGGAGATTGCATAACGAGGAGCTAAATGATTTTTACTCCTCACCCAATATTGTGCCGGTGATAAAATCGAGAAGAATGAGATGGGCTGGGCATGTGGCGCGTATGGGTGAGGAGAGGGGTTGTATAGGGTCTTGGTGGTGAAACCGGAGAGAAAGAGCCACTGGGGAGACCTAGGCGTAGATGGGCGGATTATATTAGGATAGATCTCCAGGATGTGGGATGTGGGTATGTGGATTGGATTGGGCTGGCCCAGGATAGAGACAGGTGGCGGACGCTTGTGAGTGCGGTAATGAACCTTCGGGTTCCGTGAAATGCGGGGAATTTCTTCACTAGCTGCAAACCAGTTAGCTTCTCAAGA
>Ga0131853_10020634_pt1 | contig 11962 bp, 8 predicted proteins | sample TergutLab28metaG_FD_92764 | JGI IMG/M metagenome (GOLD analysis project Ga0131853, IMG submission 92764) | Labiotermes labralis P1 segment gut microbial communities from Petit-Saut dam, French Guiana - Lab288 P1 (version 2) (version 2) | ecosystem: Host-associated > Arthropoda: Insects >...
CTTGAGAAGCTAACTGGTTTGCAGCTAGTCAAGAAATTCCCCGCATTTCACGGAACCCGAAGGTTCATTACCGCACGCACAAGCGTCCGCCACCTGTCTCTATCCTGGGCCAGCCCAATCCAGATTATATACGTCAGCACTACTTATTTATTACAACATAGGCTACATGTTTCGATCCAACATTAGGTCATCCTCAGGCCAGCGGCAGACAAAGTCATTGGTGCTGTGTGTACATTGGGATCCCAATATGTTTGAAAGTCGTAAGAATATATAAAATCTGTAAGTATTTTTAGCTGGATAAAATGCGTAGCTTACATTTATGATTAAAATAGTTAAAACATGGGTTGGTATTTACAACTGCAACATTTCAAAGTTATCAATAATGTATTCTATGGGAGTATAAGGTACTGATATATTGTCGTTCGCTGTGGTAAGTTTTGTGTAGTTACAGCTTCTCAAGGTTGCCCGTGTTGTCTAATATATTCCTAAATGATGTTTAGATCCTGTTAGTCCGGGTGGATTTGTCCGGTTGGTTTTCACTTTCTGTAGTTCCGTTTAGTTACGTAGTAGGTGTTGGTTGTTCCACCTTTGTTCTGTTCTGTGATCTGACAGAAATATTAAAGGAATTAATTATCAGAATATAAAATTGTGTCTGCTATGTTATAACTATGTCTTATTTATCTACTAATATACGGAAGTGACTTACTGGTAATAAACATATTGGGATCCCAATATACACACAGCACCAATGAATTAGTCTGCCGCAGGCCTGGGGATGACCTAATGTTGGGTCAAAACATATAGCCTATGTTTTAATAAATAAGTAGTGCTGATGTATATAATTGTGTTCACTATATGTTCCGTTTTACTCTGTAACTACCGGCAACGTACACAGTATAAGGCTTCTCTTATTGAATTCCGAAGGCTAATTAAATATCCCGCGAAGGCCCATAGCAATGCACCTTCGCAGGTCGACCTAGTACAACACAAACAAGCGCAAATGTATCAAGTAGGATTCAGACCCACTATATCAGTGTTCGAACGGTCAAAGCTTGGTACACCTTTTAGGTGGCACGTTCTCTGTGATCAGCTAAAATATGACAGTCCGATATGGCTTCACAGGAACTTCCTATGTTTTTATGTTTGTATGTTTGAGAAGTCGCTGATTCCCGTAATACTCTGTCGGAAGTATTCCGTCACTTTTCACTAACCATTCCATGAAGTTTGAGTGCAGAAGCCAAGACAGCTTCTTGCACGACTCTAAGGAACTCGTAAGTCACTGCCGCCCTTTTGGTACCGTCGGCATCGGCCAAAAATAAAGTTCCATAAAATCACACAGGAAGGATACGCTATTCATAGTTAATCATTCAAGTTCGGGGATAGATAATTATTTTGGCAGGAAGGTCCCAGCTTATGTAAGCTTTGCGGACACGCATTTTAGGCGAGTTCACAAAATTGCGAAAAGTAACTATTAGGTTCATGTTTATCCGTCTGTCTGTCCGCCTGTCCGCAAAGAACTCGACTCCCACTGGTCGGATTGTCATGAAATTTGATACATGAGTATTCTTCGGATATCTGGCGAGAAAATGCACGTTTCATTAAAATCTGACAAGAATAACGGGTAGTTTACAAGAAGACCAACATACATTGTTGATCATATCTTGCTCAATTCTTCTTAGAATGAGAAATGTTTCAGACAAAAGTTGTGGAGAAAACCACAACACACATTTTATGTCCAATAACGATTTTCCGGGGAAAAAAAAGTGCCGAATAAGAGATAATTTGGAAAAATATTGCACAGCCGGGCAGGCCACAGGTGACAATATGGCGCAAGCGCATTGGATGCTGGATACCTAAGGCTACAAACACACTCAGAACATGTAACACTTATGGTTTTTTTTTCGTAATACTTAATGCTTTTCCACTGCAACAATGGCAACACGAATGCGCCCCAACGTTACGTTATGCGCACACTGCCTGTCTTGTTACCGACGACGAACTGTACAAATTCATTCACTCCACCGATTTATACATGGAGAAAATTAGGGATCAGTACAAAATTAACATAGTTTAGAATGTTCAAGAACACCAAATCATTTAGCATGTGTTTACTTATTCGCTATTAACGGATTAATCAACATAAACAACTTTGTTTATACATAAAATTAAATGAATCTATAACTTGAGGTCTCTGTTCTGGGATATGTGGCCCAGCCACCGGGTGATGGGTGCCCGACGTTCGAGACAGCGTAGTACATTTCGACCACTGAAGATGAGACCACCACGCTGTCTCGAAACGTCGGGCACCCATCACCCGGTGATTCGGCGACATATCCCAGAAGAATGAAGATCTCAAATCCACCCCTGCCAAAGCCTAAAATCTTGCAAACAAGTACTTACCCCAAATTACCTAGAACAAACATAAGGGCTGGTGAAAAAAAAAAATGAAGTAACTGAAAATGAGTCCCTGTGTCCAACCCTTTGAACAGCAACACTCCTTTACATCACACATAAAACACAGTTCCCACGCATACAGAACACCATCCGGCCCAACAGGTTATACTGTATAGGTTACAAAATCGACATTCATTGAAAAATCATACGAAATGCAAGACTGCACGATGTGGCAAAATATGCGGGTTCTTAATGTCACAGCAGGTGGGACATATAGTTACCACCAAGCTTTAAACGGTTAATTAGGTGCCATGAAATTAAGACGTGTGGGGAAATGGAGATAAAAAACTGTATAACCTCGGAAGACACTACAAAAAGGTGTTCAGCTTCACGTTCCAGCCGCCATTATTCCCGACAAAACAACCTCCTGTGCCCACAGGATATGAGACCGGGTGCTTCTCCGAGCCGATGTAGACGTCATGGAGAATAGGAATCGCCCTCCTGTGCCTGTAATAGACTACATTTTTCGTCGTCCACCCTGTAGCTTAGACGCGACAGCAACTGGGCTATTCGGAAACTTCATTTAATTAACCGTTCGAAGACTGACCTAATCCTGAACTATCTTTCAAGATTCGGTTAGTACCGTGCAGTAAACGCGTTACCTCTCCATTACAAAAAAAAACAGATGGTTAATACCGTGCAAGGAAACAATCTTTGTTGTGGGTATCATGAGAAACAATATACATTCTGCAGCAGAATGTAAGGTCTATGATGTGAAACCTTGTGGTACACATAGTAACCGTTGGGCTTTAAAGGGTTAATGAAAAGAATGATAGCGAACATGTAAAATGTATTAAGGTTTGGAGTCGGCAGCTCATCTACGACGTCGAATTCCACACCAGTATTCTAATAATTTCGTCTACCTATCGAGATAAATTCTGACGGTGATGAATACCCGGAAATCTACACCCCTTAAATTTTACATAGCAATAGCAACCTCACAGGCACGACACTCAGGTACCTAACGACTCGGTAACACCAGGTACATATAATAGCTGAAGAAAATTATTCTTCTGACTATTAAAAATATCATTAGATTATGCCAGCACGTCGCACTTCTCATCCTTTACGAAGTCAATTATGGACTGGGAACCCTCCTTAATTCATTTATCCGTCTATACAAGTGTGTAATAGCCCAAAACTTTGCATTCTTGGTTTCAAGTTCATTTGACCCTCTTATTTTTAACTTCATATATTCCCCCTTTTTGTTGCGCGAATGTCTACTATTTTCCCATCTCACATATTTCGTAGTGTCTCCATTAATTTGTTTCACAACCCATAAACACTGCAATATATCTTGCTGTCCTTCAACTAAAATTTGTAACATTTGTCGTCAAATCAAGATTTATGCCACTTCAAGGGCAAAATCCTTTTATGAAAATGTATGACTATTACAAAAAAACATAAAACCACACAGAAGAGTCCCTGGTTTAAATGGCTAGAAATGCGAGCACGACTGTCCTGGGCACAAGGCAGACGGTTCTTGGAAGGGAATTAAGGGCTTCCAATTTTAAGACAAAAGCTGCACATACTCATATTCGGCGAAACAGTGTCTATATATCGTACGCTTATTGCAGAAAGAGACAATGTTTTGGAACGTTAACAAAGAAAAATTATGACACATTTTCATACAAATGCTCCCCATCTGAACATAAAATTGCAATTAAATAACTTAATACACAAAACTTTCAGCTAGTACCTAAAGATTTCCGATACTTGAAATACGTACAACTTAAAGTCAAAGGTTCCCGCCATCGCCAAGATTTATAATTTTCAACATACAGAACGAGTTAACGATATACATACATTAAAATGTCGATTTTATCAAAACATACGACTTCATAAAACGTTGTGTAGTAGGTACAAAAGAACTCCTATAAATCTACAAACTTATTTAGAACTTCAAATGTTCGATGACTGATCGATTTTGTACAGCAGATCACTTTAGGCTTCAATGAACTAAAATACCCTACTTAGCTTGGCAGTTCTTCCACGCAAACACAGGACAGAATTCTCAAGTCACCGCATATGCAGCAATCGAAACCGTACAACCAGTACAGTTAAAGAGAGTACTGTTAAATAAAATAGGTCAGGCTTTCATGGACGGATCTGGTAAATCTGTATTTATATAAACACATCAATTACAGAATTTCCTCCAGTAAGTCCAGCGCTATAGGTGTCAACAAGTGTATGTACAATGAACTAGCGCCCACAAACCGGACCCAAATGTTTAATAAAACATAAATTAGTTTGCGGCTCAAACAGGGATTTCGGCTTCATCAAATATTAGCTCTTGTGCAAGAATCGTTCACAATTACAAGTGTGATAAAATGTGTTTATTGTGGTATTCACTAAACAGGAAAATGTTGGAGATATAAATTTTAAAACAAACTGACGAATTTTTACGCTCAGTACATTTTGTCCTAGCCTATCCCATACCTCCTTCCAACCTACCTTCCTTCCTTATGGAATAAAAGCAGATGTATGAGATTGCCATGCTGCGTACCATTTCAACGTCTCGACTGGTTGACCGATTTGCACCTAATCCGGTATGGAAAATATGCTGTTAAGGTCACTTCAACATCATTCTAATTTCCTACAACTGATAACAAAAACATGACGGATACTAACTTGTTAGTTAAAAGAAACAACTGGCACACTTAATGGCAGGTCCTGAAATTATGTATGAGCAGGATGTTACATCGCAATCCCAGTGGCCTCGCGGTCCAACGCATGGGTCTGTGGCCGCTTGCTTGCTGGGACTGCGAGTTCGAATCCCGCCGAGGGCATGGATATATGTTGTGATTGTTGCGTTGTCTGGTAGAGGTCTCTGCGACTCTCACTCGTCCAGAGGAGTCCTACCGAGTGTGGTGTGTCCGAGTGTGATCGAAGAACCTCCCAGAGGATGCCTAGGCGCATTACAACAGTCGAGCAATGAGAAATATATATATACACTGTATCCTCGAAAAATACGTTAATTATGTTAAAGGCACTTTTTTTTTTGTAAAATGTAAGACCACAGAATGACAGCTAACTGAAACGTACATTTAGCTTACGGTTGGATGGCGATGGCTAAGGACCTAGCTACTGGAGGTACTAGGCGCATGTAATGCGTGGGGGCACAGATCGTAAACGTATCTGCACTTCCATATAAAATACCGTACATAAATCAACAATTACAGATTTGCTGACGGTGTGAAATTATGAGGTCATGGCCGGCAAATTCTATTACACTATAACATCTGTACTGAAGTTGTAAGGTTTTTCAACAGCAAAAGGAACTATAAAAATATGTGATAGTAATTAAGATCACTATTATAATAATGATCATAGTAATAATCCATAACGTAGTTAAAACTGACCAAAATCAGGTCTCATTACAATCCACATGCGAACCCAGAACACTACAGCCCACGAAGTAATAAAAATTTGATTGATCAATTATCGGCGTACACATGTAAATGTGACATTAACAACTCAAACCGTACGGGATTAAGCCGATGCGACAGAAAATTGCACTAAAATGAGTCCTAGCCTAAACCCTTTGTTTCTTTTGCCTAGCTAACGCTTATCTATATTACATAGGTTTTCGTTTTTCAACCACTATTATAGTTACGCTTCTTATATTAAGAAGCATGAGCCATTTCCATTCACATGAAGTACCTTGGCTCGTGTCCAGTACTTAAACTACAAAGGTGTCAACCTAACAGCTTATCTAGCGTTTTATGTAGGTCAAGACAGTCTTCCACGCAATCTTCACGAACACAACAGCTGAACCTTCCTTCTAGACGTGTTCACAATTTTCACATTAATGGGTAAAGCTAGCCCTAATGGCGTTCAGATATTAAAGTGTGTATTTCAAAGAAACTTTACTTAACGCAACAAATAACTGTTCCAGCATTTTGGGGTTTCTGGAACTGAAAGGCAAAGGTAAAATCGAGAAACGACATAATTTTGTGCACACAATGCGGCACTTTCACTTACAATGCACATAAAGCATCTCTCAGTTTGCCATGAAGTTTATGTGCTACAGTTACTGGGTTACTAAATGATACACTGATCTAATTCCAAGCGGCAGAGTCATGCTTCAGAAGCTGTGAGCAGCTCGGCTAGCCTATTAAAGAACTCGAAGGCTCATCACCGTATTCAAAACAACAGGCCGTCAAACCTTGTCACAAGCCAGATGATTCCACCTTGCAGTTGTTCATACCGTACAGCTGTTTAGCAATACAATCATTACACCCAACTATCTTTTACTGTAAATATTTCATATAAGGGCAAATCCAGTGCACATACGCACACACTGCTTCTCTCCAATAATGCGTACGTACCTACATATCCCAAGTTGCCTCTTCCCTTTACTTTTTCCAACCAAAAATCTGTATGATATTCGTATCTCTTCCATGCGTTTCTTGTATTACGAAACTGATCTGATCGCCCAAAGCTACCTACCATGCAAACTTTTCCAAACTCCTGTTACCTCTACTGCACCCTATAGTCGAACATTCTTTTGTGCGTTTTTCAGTTACAGAGATAAAAGTTTCACATTCGCAGGCTAAAAAACAGGCAAAACTAAGCTTTTGTAATTTTTAATCTTTAAGTTTTTTATAAGGCGACGGAAGCTTCTTCGTAGGTTATTTAACACCGCTATCAGTATCGCAGGCTACAATAGCTGAATGATTGGGTGGCCGATAAGTTACACATTGAAAGGGATCAGGGAAGAAGTGGTCTAGGCCTAACCGATGTACTCTCCCAGCAGCTGCCTAGAGGAACTGAGTAAAATCGGGACAATTCTCAGGATAGGTGTCCTAGCCGAGATTTGAAGCAGGCACCTATCTAACACATGTCCACGGTCAGCCACAATTCTATGTCATGCTGTTAAGTCTTCAGTTCTCCATAGAAAGGTTCGGTGCAAGATTCCCAACAAGAGCGACAATTTTTCGGCAACAACCATTATTACAGTACCAACACGAATTTCCAGATTTCAGTGTAACTTATGATTAACATGCTGGTAACTCCTTGTTTCTTGGTTAACAGTCAGATGGAAAACCTCGTTAAATCAGAGCTAGAAAAGCATATGCTCACTTTTCAGAACGAATGCGATTATGCTGGGAGAGCTTGCGTTGTCTACGATAACAGTCGTCTTTTATATTTTCCCACAGTGTATATCTCTGATTTGTTCAGACGTTTCAGAGGCACGTGCTGCTTCCAACTGTAGGATAACTGAAACTACGTGGCGTAAAAATTAGACCTCTCAATGGAAAATCTGAACATCGGAAACAGAAAGCAAAAAAATGTCATAAAGCGTTTGTTTTGTGCGGCTGTATCAACCCAAACGCTTTTCACGTTTCTGCATCACCCGAAATGCCATTCCGCTCCAATTCGAGCACTGGTAAAAACGCAGCAGTCGCCCACCTTTCAAACAACACCCGCTACGAAAACCTGGACGTACGCGTTTAATAACTTAAAAGGTCTCAACAAAACAGAGAAAAATTGTAACTTACAAATTGCGAACTGCAAATGAAGGGTACATTTCTGTGCATGAATTCCTTCAGTATAGATTTCCACTACACTTACGTCATACTTTTGTGCAAAGCTTCTTTACTTAAGGCGTACATTACAAAAGCCATTCTTTCTATTCCCGTTAATCCTGAAAAATCGCCGACGGCAAGTTCTGATTAGTTTCATGCTCTAGATGGTTACAGAAACCTATCGCTTCGCAGCAAACCTCTCATGATGGCTCAACGTGCTACAGGTACGGCGCTCTGACAGCTGCTATCTCAACTCAGTTTCAATATGACGAATAACTGTAAAAATCAATTATGCCTTTACACAAAACTAGCCGCGCGAACTTCAAGAAAAAGAGCACTCTGAAGTTCGGCCCCAAGCTGTACTTACAATATCGCCTGAAGAACGGAATTTCATCTCAGTTTGTTCACGGACTTATAGGCCTGAACCTGCATATCAAACAAGTGGGAAGACGTACTTCAATTCTGAGATCACGCACTTTCCGAAAAGGTTTTTTTTTTTTTCGATTTTACACGCCTCATTAAACAAGCGCTCACGTGCTGCAGATACCACGCTCTCGCTTAAAGCGAATACCACTAGGCATAACACTGCATACAAAAACAGATTATTCTCCATGTATATCCGTGTTGTGTTGGCCAAACAAAAAAGTGTTGAACAAAACGCGTCGACCTTAATAAGATCCACAGACCTACTTTGTGTCAATAACACTGTGTAAAACACGTCAATAACTCGAAGAAGTCAGGCGTGAGACCCGTAAATTCCATTTTGCCTGCAACGGCCTTCATGGGCCGATGGGGCAAAATGGAATTCGGCAGGAATTTCTGTGCTGAACTCAATGCAAAATGTAATCATAATCCTTCGAATAGTGTAAGAAATTAAACAAGCACACGGACACACATATTGAACTACGAAAACGGTGACTACATAACACCTACTGAGTGACAACGCACAACGTACAGCTGCCCAAAAGTACTTTAACTAAAGGCAACACAACGCACTGCGCCTTGGCACCTTGGGGATTTAGTGCTTTTCAACTAATATAAAACGCGATCCTCGGAAGGAATCTTCCACTACCGTCCAAACAGCAGCTTACGGGAGGAAACACATGCATCTTCCTTTTAAATTGCCTTCTTTGCCGAAACACGTTTGATGCGAAGTCTCCTCGTTACAGTCTCCGATGGCGAAAAAAGCTTGGTTTCCATTTCCTTCATATTTGTGTATGGCCGACTGCGATGAATCCTTCTTTCCTCCTTTGAGCAATATTCAAATTTTATAATAATCTCCGCTGTTTCCTCGCCACTACATACAAGTTCAAACACTGCACAAATATCAACGGCGATAAGATGGTGATAAATTTTGCGTTTCAGACACCAACTATGTGCACGATTAATTGGATTGTATTCGTAATTCAGGCCTACTCTAATTTTAATACTTAAACTGTTACAACCCATACAGGAATAAATTACATTATTTGATTAAATACAACTGTGTCAATGTATAACTGCTATCCAACTTACTCGTACATAGCGCAAACGATACACCAAACAAACATGAAGTGTTCGTGTTGGGGAATCCATATTACTTCTCTCTTCGGAACGTGGTCCTTGTAAAAATAGGCGCACAGGAACAATCCAAGACACCGGTTACTAGACCATCCACTTCGCCGAAATAAACAAAATATAAGCAGGTCCGTTACAACTGGAAGAATCGGGGGATTTAAAACTTTCACCCCAAAACATCTGTTCTCCTCAGCACAATAATACGTGAGTTTAGGTTTCAGTGAAATGCAACGATCAAATATTAGTGTTACCATCAAGAACACAATTTGTTTTCCCTATAGCGAAGAAACTTTCGCTGTAGCAACAATTACTAACATTTTTACGAGCCACTTCACGAGGACATGCTCTGGAATATAAACAGCTCCAGCGGGGTCAGATGCCTATGCAGAAAATACAGCCTGGGGATACAAGAAATTGAAATGTTGGCTAAATTTATGCGGAAATACATATATTATGGTCCATTAGTTGCAATTTGACTAATTATGTAGAACAGACTAACCCATGGACTATTTGGAGGGGAAGTAAATAAACTCCTTCGGCGGGTGACACCGTATCTCTTTCATCCAATGGAGGTGAATGTAGAGACAAAAGAAAACACTATATCAAAGCCATGTCTTATATTCATTTTCTGAAACAACCTCCTGCAGTGTTTCCCAAACTTTTTTGTTTGCAAACCACGGATTCTCACATCCTTTGTCACGTAAATATAGAGTGCCCGGATGATATATATTCAAAATTGGACAAATATCTCAAAACTGATTTTAGATATCTATGAATACATACCAGTATCATACGTCAGAATGCGTTGCATGATATGACCATAATTAAACTGACTGTCGTTCGCTTCGTGGGTACAGGTGGTTTCTTAATTTGATATTCCTACGGTCAATCCAAATAAACACACCGTTATTTAAAGAAATATCGCGATTATTTTTAACAAAACTTTATTCCTTGATTTGAAAGAAAAAGTAAACTTCAAAGTAGCCATTACAGAAACGTATCCACGGATCCCCTGAGAACCGGTTGCGGATCCCCTGGGATCCGCGGAGCACACTTTCGGAACCAATGACATGCTGGTTCCTGAAAACGTATAACATCTTTACTGATGGGTTTAAATAAACAGCAAGAATGAGAATAAGATTACTCGTGACCAGTTGACAAAGTTTGCTTTACTGACGAGAAAGTACACTCACAACGGAAAGCAGACTTCGTAGCACTTACGACATACATACAGGGTTGCAGTTGATAACACAGAGTACGTCTACATGACATAGGATACACACAGACTCGCAAATCTTTCATTTGCCTACAAGAACTGGGCCTGTCACGAGTAAAACTCAGATTAAACGACATATAAATTGATGATGGGGCCAGAGTGTAATCTTAATTCAAAGCAAATCTCCTTGTTTTTGGTACAATATTCTGCCGGTAATTGGAAAATGGTCCAAGACAAAAGGAGCAGTGTAGATTTACACTGCCTCAACGTCGTTAGTGGTTTCCAACTTAACAAAGAAGCAGCATGTTCGCAAATTTTAACGCAAGCTGCTACTACTACTACTACTACTACTACTACTAATAATAATAATAATAATAATAATAATAATGACAATCATAATACCATTATCATTTGTTATCAACTTTAGACAAAGCACTTGCAATTAAATTCCTAAGGCAAACATGTTTCTATCGTACATACCGTTACAGCTATTTTGTTGTTACAATGTACGGTACACGTAATATTAACTCCCACGATAAACATTTTGTAACTGCACATTTGTACTTTCCGAAGTATGCGCACAGTGCCCAGTACGGCCGTTTTCTGCAGTTCCGTGATGTGCTTTCCAGGTACGTTGATTAGGTATTTTCTGAATGATTCTGACACAGTTCCAGTTGCTCCTATTATCACTGGTAACATTTTTAAGTTCCACATACACTGTGTTTCTACTGTAAGGAATTCATATGTTAAAATCTTTTCGGTTTCTTTTTTAATCACATTTCTATGGATAATGATGTTCGGTTTACTGTTAAGGATGGTTCTGTCAGTTTTAGATTGTTGAATCCATAATACTGTTACCTTGCTACCGAGACTTGTTTCTACTCTTCTAGAAATCTAGAATTCTAATTCTGGTATACGCTCATACCAGTGTTCTTTGTCTTGTCTTGTAGTAGCAGTATAGTCGTCATCATCATCAAGTTCATGACGTATCCCCATAATAATTCCACACGCGTTGCTGCAAAGTTCCCTCGGTTACCAATCGAAACCGCAAACGTAAACACAGACCCCTTCCAAACACGTTACTTCCTCCCCCCCCCCCCCCCCCCCCCCCCCCATTTACTTCTCTTCATTTTCTTTTTCCCCCCCCTCCTTATCTCTAATTCTTGTGCTTTGTCTCTCCTCCCCCATTAAAAAGACTCAAAAA
>Ga0131853_10020635_pt1 | contig 11962 bp, 11 predicted proteins | sample TergutLab28metaG_FD_92764 | JGI IMG/M metagenome (GOLD analysis project Ga0131853, IMG submission 92764) | Labiotermes labralis P1 segment gut microbial communities from Petit-Saut dam, French Guiana - Lab288 P1 (version 2) (version 2) | ecosystem: Host-associated > Arthropoda: Insects >...
ACGGAAAGTACTGCAATGTGAAGCTTGAAGCCTGAGTGGTGGGGATCACCGCTGGTTCAAGAGAAGTACCAGGAAGAAATGCCTGTGACAGGAGACATACATATCGTATAATAATAATAATATATATTTATTTACTGCAATTGGGTTGTTACCCGGTGGCAGTTGTTATTTTACATGAACCCAGTCCTTAGCTTTCGATCACACTGCTTTGAGAAGCGGTTAATAATTATCCCCCAATCTAGTCATAGCGCCGTCTTTCTTTCAATCTTTCCGGCCAGACCTTTGCAAGAATTGGCCGTCACTAGCATGAATACTATACTTCCCGATCTCGTTACCCTCCTTAATTCGATCATCCTTACAATATACCGCAAGGAAGAAGCTCGTAATTGCGTAATTTTCTCGACCTACTTCATTTTTGTGCAGCAGGGGTCCGATTTCTTGCACAGTGTCGAGTTGTTCATCGTGTGTGCCGCGTTGTCAGATTTTCTCCTTCACATTTATCAGCCGCACTGCTTAGACTTCGGACTTCGAACTCTCTCCATTACCTACAGTTACTAGTGTTAGACGCAGACTAACAGTAGGGATTAATGAGCCCTTATGCATCAGATACACGTTTCAAAGCACAAAACACAATAAATGAAATGGCTTTTCTGCCTTCAGCATTGACGTCACACTGGTTTCAGATAAAGTTTCGTAGTGACCAAGAAGGAATTATCGGAAAACGGGAGTAACATAATGACCGGTAATTCGATAAGAAAAATGGCACAGTAGAGAAGCGGATACTACACAATTTTTTGTACTACCCAGACCTGGAAATGTTTTGTTAGTGCCGCGTGGTACTGTACAGTCATCCAAGATAACATCTAGAAACGGCGAATGTGACGTAATTTAATTTTCCTTAAAAAAGCAGAGAACGTCGCTTGTGAACAGGCTGGCGAGGAGAACACGTGGACACAAGACGGAAGTGACGTAAGTCTGGAGAAGACTGCAAAGAAGGAACTTCATAATAGGTAGGATGTACCAAATATTATTGGGGTAATTTAAGCTAAGGTTAGATTTTTTAAAATATGCGAACCTTACTAATTTAGTAAATTTTGATCACAAACCCCTTAGGAAAAAAGAAATCATTACAGCATACCCTGAAGAAGATTGAGGTAGCAAGTTCCCCAAGGCTCTTCAGAACAATTTTGCCTTATTTACCAAACCGCTTAATTTTATTGTATTTTATATTTTATAAGCACGTATATCATTAATAGTGCTGTATTCAAGGATATATTGTATCCAAGGATTCACATCCTTGAATACAATATTATTAAGAATATATGTGCTTATAAAATATTTGTCTTTGAGACACAGCGAGTGGCAACATACTACGTTATCATATGTAAATTTCAACATGTAATGTATCGAGTAACTACAGTTAAAACGAAACGGCGGTACACTCCATCTGTCCACGTAATACGTCACGGCAGGCTACCATACAGTAATGCGGCTCCCATAAATTCGGTTACATTTCAAGAACGATTGATACAAGGTACATCTGGATACACACGGCGGTTTTATAAACCAGACTTAAAAAATTATAATTGAAAAGGAGATGTAATGAATCACCATGACACTGCACAAGATTCTAGGCAAAATGGAATGAATTGTTTCACGTGATACGCACGTGACGTGGTTCGTTATAAAAGCACCACCCCCATATATGGCTTCCCTGTTCCTATGCAACACCCCCAACTACATTCGCAGTTGGCCCGTAACAATTAAGAAACATTTTAAATATTCATATGGAGGCCTTCCTGGCTATGGCAACATGGCATATTCTCATAAGCTGGTAACATTATAATCTTTATCGTTGCACCGTGCATTTTGTAGTTTATTTAAGTAACACACCAACAAATGCACATATATAGTTTTAATAAGCTAAAATTTACATTAAAACACTTAAAACGCTCCTGGATGTTTCGATCATACGATCATCGTCAGGGAGCAAACTTTGTTCCTTGCAAAATTACAGTTTAAAATACCCAGTGATTTACTTCGTTATAATTAATTTGGTGCTGTGGCAACGTGTCGTGTGTTGTGTGTGAGTCGGACGCTTTTCAGTTGAGACCGGCTGTCGATGTGGTTGTTGTGCCGTATAGCGTGAAACTGGCTATGGACGCCCACGTAGTTATTTGTTGGTGTGTTACTTAAATAAATTATAATCTTAAGTTCAGGCATCCCCGTTGTGTATGTAACAAGTAACAATGAAGTAAAGGACAATGTGGGTCAAAACACAACTAGTTTATTAGCTGGGTGTCAATGAAACAACATGTTTCGGCCTACTCGGAAGCCATCATCAGGTTTGCAATATTGACTCTAAGAGACTAATGATAATGCGAGTGGCGGATGTTGAGATCTTATCATCATGCCTTACAAAGTATATATGAGAAAATCTGCGTGTAGGAGGGTGTTGAAATGTGGTGACTGGAGTCGCCTAAGCAGATAAGGCTGGAGACATGCGTGCGTGTGGTTGGTACGTAATATCCTAGGCGGGGGTCATCGCCCATGGGCTCTGTTGGCCTACCGCTGTTGGCGCTGGGGGTGGGGGACTCAGATGGCGATTCGCAGGAGTATCCGGCTCACATGTGCGTTTCGACCCACATTGTCCTTTACTTCGTTGGTAACATCTTTTCGGAGGAATACGCTGCCTCCATATTTATTTCTACATTGAAGATGGAGGCCTCATACGCCTTCCAAAATTTTGTCTCCACCTACCAGATAAAACTACGGTATCTATGGATCTTGTCCTAAGGGACGATCGCAAATTTTCGTTTATGTCTACATTCTCACCGGTTATTTACCGAATATCAAATTAAAATTCCACTTTCTTTATATCTTCACAGCAAGCGTCTTGAAAAGTGGCCTCATACTACAAACGCTGCCAATTTAAAATTCATTATGAATTTCATCTTTCCCTACATTTTAAAAGTATCCCGCCTTATTCCAATCCAGAATAATAAGCAGAAATTCCTATAATGATTTCGTAGCTTCCTCTTACTGCACTCTGCCATAAAATACAACCTCGCAGATTCAATAAACCTGTCGAGAAAATGTTGCAGGTCCTTACTTAAAATTTCATGGCACGATGCAATACTCATGTTGGAATAAACCTCTAGAAACGGTATAAAGAATCCTTTACCCTCTACCGTGCGGTCTTCCTCTTGGGTTGCTCGTTTTTAGTTAGTGAAATCACATGAGCACTTCTTTCTCTCCCTTCTCACCACGTCTCCGTGTAAGAGTTTATTCGACACTCATCTCGCTCCCTATATACCAGTGAAAAGTACCAAGCACTACCATCATACGCTCCTAAGGAAATCCTTTTCAAACTTTCAGCAGGAAGAAAAAAAAAAAAAAGAAACTTTTCCAATCACGTGAAATGAATCCTGCATCACATGTTAGCTGGGATGCATGGCGTCCATTCAAAGAGTGGTTCATTCCAAGAAGTTCAATAAAACACGAAAAAAAAGAGCGAATGAGTGAGGAATGAATGAGAGGCAGTGAACGATTGAGTGAAAAGTGTTCTGAGAATAAGAAAGTTTTGCTTCTAAATACAGCTTTCTTTTTGAACGATACAAACTAATTTGCATTCCAAATCCAGGTTGTGATTTAAAAAAGATACTGTAATCATTGTAACGAAATATTTAGCAATTCCTAACTTCAAGGGATAAAGAAACTGCGATCAGTGGTGTGCAGTAACAGCGTAAAGATGAGCAGACGATCAGTGGTGTACAGTCACCTTCCCATTTGTCATCAGCTTGAGGACAGAACGTTAAGCAGAACACAGAAGTAATCGAACGTAAGATTATTTAACGCGAAATTCTCCCTACCTTCTAGAACCAACACAATATGAGTAAGAAATATAGAAAACCCACAATACGTGAATGATTTTTATTATTGATTTTGATTTACTATCGAACATTCTATGGTGTATTTCTCTTATCTCGTCTTTAATACTATCGTAACACCTATGTCTAAGTCTACTGGTTTTCTCAATTAAATATTTCATTAGTTTCATTTCTTAGCACTCCCATAAAAGTTAAAAACATGTCGCACATCTCATAACAGTTGCTGACTAGATCATGTAAATTAATACACTTGATCAAGAGAACCTGTTATGACGTTCCTCACCATGCAGATCTGCACAGCCTCCTCCGGTTCAGTAACAAATGCCTCCACCAGCATCCCGTTCCCACATCGGCTAAATCTGCATAACTGACCTACTGTAAAGTCAATTTTACGATTCATAGAAAACGGTAGCATAAATTACAAGTTTTAATATTTTAATCTTGTTTTTAGACTGAAGACCGTTTCCAGTGAACGCGCGGTCTAAGAAGTGGGTCAATGGCTTCTCGCTTGGTTCGATTCCCGCCGTGGACGTGGATGCCTGTCTCTTGTGAGTGTTGTGTATTGTCAGATAGAGGCCTCTGTGACGGGACGATCACACGTCCAGGGGAGTCCTACCAAGTGTGGTGTGTCGAATGAGTGTGATCGCGAACCCCGTACGGGGAGGCAATGACGCGGGATCGGGTCGGAGCGCCACAGGGAAACAAAACTGGAGGAAGATAGGAAGAAAAAGATTTTAATCAACGGCAAAACGCATTTACATGGCGTAATGTCCTCTTAAACTCTTCCTGAATACATATGGCTATTTGTTACTATCGTGGATAAATATTTGAACACTGCCACATTTCAAGATATTCATTACATGTCTGTAGAGACATCAGTTACATGATTTCCTCCTGCACTGTAATTACATTACATAAAATATTTCTTCCATTCCTTCTTGCACTTCAGCTATTAACAAATCATAAACATTTTTGACGTTCAGGTGACCGTTCATCATGATAAATTCTTATAATAAAACCAACTAGATGCACTAGTTTCTCAAATTTATTTTTGGAATAAAACTCTACATGTTTCGGAGAGTTCCTCTGTCCATCATCAGGAGTTTTTCACTGTACACACAGCAATGGTATATGTCATACTCCTGATGATAGGCAGAGGAACTGTCCGAAACATGTAGAGTTTTATTTCAAAAATAAATTTTAGAAACTAGTGCATCTGGTTGGTTTTATTTATAAGAAATCATAAACAACTGCAGCCAGAGGAATGATGCTCAAATCCCTACGACAACAAACTCCGCAACGCAGCCGCCACAGCACGCTGTAAGAATACAGACTGAAGACTTGTGTTTCCTCACGACTGAGGCAGTCTGAAAAGTAGCTATATATCTACCAAACCACACGGCTTTACATCCCAGATGAGGCCAGTCTTCGTAGTCACCAGCAAAAAAACTTCAAATTACGAATGTAAACAATGTTGAGATTACTGTCTCCCGGAACGTGACGTCGTGTTCTCATATAAAGATTCATGGACTTATTTTATATTGTAATTCTCTGACAGCAGAACCTGATGTGTCAACAATTCATGGGCGCGTCGAAGAACTAGAAAATAATCATTTACATCTTGAAGATGGAGGCAGTATTTTCATCTTGAACGCGGATAAATTCAACCAGAATACACGTCTTCACAGTCCAGGACGCGGCAATGCGATATATATTCTACACATTAATTATTGAAGAAACCGTTTTGAAGTACATTCCGTATTAAATATGACCTCCAGACAATATATTGTACTATAAATATACAGTCCATCAGATTGTAAACTGTAAATCCTTGACAATGGTTTCACATAACCAGTGCCACAGAACTAGTAACTGCTTCTGTCCTCCTGTTTTAAACCAAGTAGCTTCTGAAACGTCGATTTTGGTTTGAGTGTTAGTGACAATGGAAACGTCCTGGTGAATGTTGGTGATACAGGCTCGTATGAGGTTGAGCTAAATTTGTTCCAGACTGTACTCTAAAGAATTGTCTTCGAACAGGAATGACTACTGGCAACGAATTAATTGCGTACGGAACAAGGAAATTAATTATTTGATTATTTGCTTTATGTCTTCTTCGTATGCTCATAGACTCGCCCTTCTTTCCACATTTCTCTCGGAATGTAAAACTGGATATCGCTGGATAATGAAAGCAGAATGAACACCACAATGTAGTCATTAAAACACAGTGCAAATTACTTTTTCCTTCCAAATTCCCATCTTACTTCTAATAGATATACTGAACTCTGAATTCCAATAATTCACCCTCAGGAACAATTTTAGCATTTCCACTTTAAGAAAATCCATACTACGCCATAGTGCGCTTTAATTCCAACACGTCTGTTCATTATGTCAATGAATATTACTATCTTAGTCAGTTGTCCTGTCTCTGCGGTACAAAGTCTATCTAAAGGTAACTCTAAATGTCTGAAAGATATAAAGTTGCAATTATGCTTACTGAAAGCGGTGAAAATTAGATACAGCGAACATATTCTTTTAAGGCCTCTCATTAAAAGAAAACAAAAGAACTGAACTGATAAATTTTGACTCTATCAAAAAAAGGTCAAATTAATTTCTTTTGAACCAGATGACATCTGAGTTCTTGTTCCTTCAATCAAATTACTGTTAAACTTGAACGCATGAACACATCCAGTAAGGTTCTTTTCTCTGTAATCTGGTCGCCGGATTTCGGTTCTTGAACAATCGTAACAAAGGAAACAAAACTCATGAAAATACGTAACAAACGGGCTTGTAAGAAAATTGCTGCTTTGTGTTCGTGCAGGTGCACGGTCCTCGGTCGTGAGTATTCTGAACTTTATTTATTTAGCAAACTACACGGCGTCACGTCCCACAATACTGTAGTATTAATAATGACTGACGTGGGAACTTCGAATTTCATAGATGCAGGATGAGTCCGATATTATGGAAAGAACAAAGACGTAGGAGGGAGGGGGGTGCTATAAACAGAATACAGAGGATAAAACGGGCGGATGGGGAAACACATCAATGAGGAGTTCCACGATTTACACCCCGTGCCAAACATTATCAGGAGTAACATATCAAACAAGAAGAAAAATTAGCTGGATGTGGCATGTAATATGTATGAAGGAGCACAGAGGTGCGTACAGGATTTTGGTGGGGAGACCTGGAAGAAAGATACCACTTGGAAAACCTGACAGTAGAGGGGCGTAAAACATTGAAATTAATTTTCAAGAAATGGGATGGGGGTGCGGGCTGAATGATCTTCCACAGGACAGAAACAAATGGAATGTTTTTATGAACACGGCGATGAAACTTCGGGTTTCACAAAATGCGGTACATTTCTTGACTATATGCGCAACTGTCAGCTTCTCAAGAAGGTAACTGCTCTATGCAGCCAGCGTTGATTAAGATATTTTGTTTTACAGCTCTGTTTCTGTAGCAAATTTGTAGAAACACTAATAATCATTGCAACCAACAGAACATACCAAAATTTAAATTACCATGGGGGTGAATTTTGCTGTCTAATGGGGTTTGAGGGTGTATGGAGTCGGTTAGATAGGTACTAAACTAAACTGCTCTTCTATCTTCAGGATGAAAGATAGAAGCAGAATAGTTGAAGAATAAAAACCAACTAGATGTCACTTGTTATATTTACTTTACTTCTTACATACTCAACATGTTTCGGGCATTAATATGTCCATCTTCAGGAGTTTGCGACTATGTTGTTAAACTACCAAATTGGCTGTATTGTTCTTGGATTGCTGTGTGCTGGAGTTAGGGTGCGGTTCGGCTAGGGTGGTGCCCGGACTGCCGGTTGAAGCTTCAGCCGGCAGTCCGGATACCACACTAGACGAACCGCACCCTAACTCCAACACACAGCCATCCAAGAACAATACAGCCAATGTGGTATTTCAACAACAAAGTCGCAAACTCCTGAAGATGTTGGGTACCTAAGAAGTAAAGTAAATATAACAAGTGACATCTAGTTGATTTTTATTCTTCAACTATCACAATGATGCACAGTTCAACAAACATCAGAAGGAAGCAGAATATCTTCTCTAGAAATGTCAGTACCTTCCTACCAGAACACACGGCGTTAGATCTGGCAAGGCTGCAATCTCAGAACATATTTGTAAGCAACGCAAGTCGTGAGCCAAACAACACAAACACACGATATGATAAATATTTTATCAGTGTCCACAAATAATTGATGATAAAGATATCTTCAGAATCCACAAAGCTGTGAAACCGAAAGTCTATCCTTTAAGACGCGCTCTATCTTGAACTTAGAACATTCAATTTCCCATTTTCTTCAAAAAACCTAAGCATTCAGGTACATAAAGCATAATTAGACCTTGCCATCGACCCATCTCCCAACCGAGAAATCCTACCGAACGTCTAAAGGAATCATAGTTCGAGAAACTAATTCCGTACTGAAATACGGCAGTGGCTCTCATCCGTGACATCTGCTGCAGAACAAGAAAAGCCATAATTACAGCTGCTGCTCCGTCCCGGTCCATACTTCTTGCTGCAGCCACGCGGGAAGCAGAGTGATTAGGCCTGTGTTGCCATGTAACAGATACAAACCAATACAATAGAGAAGCAAATAACACAAGACAAATATAAGTGTTCATATATTCATAGCAGGGATTGTTCAAATTGTAGCATTCTGGGTTATGACGCCGTGCAGTTTGACGATGAAAATTCAGTGATTAGGGACAGGGTGCGGTTTAATTACATACGCTCGTCGAAAAGAACACTTTTCACCATTGAAACTCATTCTTTTGGAGAAATATTCCTCCATAATGTTGGTACCTTCAGGAATATGTGGTGTCAAAATCCACAACGACTCTAGTATTCTTGTGACGATTACAGAAAGGCCAGTGAATTGTGCTGGGCACTAAGAACGCATGAAAAGTTAATGAAAACTCTCAGAGTACAACCAAAAAGGCGCAACGTTTCTCAAATTTATTTATTTCTGTAAGACGCTATAAATGTTTCAGACTGCTTTTCCGTCCATCATCAGGAGCACAAAACTGCACATACAGCGAATTTGATGTTTGTTGGACCGTGCATAATTGTGATAACTGAAGAATAGATGCCACTTAATATTTTATTGTACTTCTTATATGCTCAACATGTTTCGGATACTACTATGTCCATCATCAGGAGCACGCGACTATAATGTTGATTACCACATTGGTCGTTTCGTTCTTGTTTGCTGTAGGTTGGAGGTTAGGTGCGGGTAGGCTGGAGTAGTGTCCGGGCTGCAGCCCGGACACTACTCCAGCCTAACAGTGAAATGTTGGCCTTTACACTGTTACTTCGATTCCAAATTACAGATTTACGGGTGTTACAATTACGTTCAGTAGTGCACACCTACTTTCAGCATGCAACAATGACACTGCTGCACTTGCCAATTTCCTAAAACGAGATAAATCTCGCGTGAACGTGCAGTCGTATGCAGCGGCACCTTATTTGTTGGAGACAATCAATGATCAATATTTTAGAATATAAAATACATTTACGATCTACAAATTCTTATGGTACCAGTTATATGAGTTTAAGAATGAAAACACATAAAGTTAAGAGGAAAACGGACACGGGTGGCTTTTGTATAAGGGCTCAGGACGATGTACCTGTTCACACTGTTCATCCTTCCACACAAACTGAACAATTTTTCACGTTAAGTAACGCACAGTTTCTCTGATTAAAGCACACATCCGAAGTGGATGTATTATACACATACAGATACCGTAACGCCATTTGCAATTTTGCAACGCTGCATTTATGTACTAATATTTGGAACAAAATAAATGATTCGTAATTATAAACATCGAACTTACTCCATGCAGCAGAGTCCATCTTGAGAAACTCACCGGTTCTCAGCTAGTCAAGAAATTCCCCGCATTATAAGGAACCCGAAGGTTCATTACCGTATTCACAAGAGCCGCCACCTGTCCCTGTCCTGAGCCAGAACAATCCAGTCCATGCCCCCAACCCACTTTCTAAAGATCCATCTTAATATTATCCTCCAATCTAGGTCTTGAACTTCCAAGTGGTCTCTTTCCCTCAGGTTTCCCCACCAAAACCCTCTATGTACCTCTCCTCTCCCCCCACACGTGTTAATTACACACACAGACCTGGTTAAATATGAGGAATTAAAGTAGATATCAAGATCTGCGAAACTACACTGTGTAACTGAAAATAATGTTTTAAAAAAAGCAGTGGTGTAATCACGGCCGTTTACTCTACCAGTCGCGTAACAAGTTACATTGTATTTCCGGTGCTGTGACGAACAACAGCTAAACTCTAGCACACCCCCACTTCTGTAACATCACACGCCATGCGAATACACAAATTGCCCCATCCTGATATCCAACATGTGGCTATTCGTCACCTGGGATTTCTAACTACATGTAGCTATGTGTCGATGAAGGATAGAGCTATCGGAACAGCACAGTACCGCATCGTCCTACGTAACCAGCAATCACTTCGTGTCATGTAAGAGCGCCAACAACAAAGATAATAGGTACACGTTATTGAAGATTTAGATTGTGGCTCTACAAGTTTTGACAGCATGTACAAATAGTGCCCTGAAGGTGGATACAGCATGCTGCACGGTAACGTAGTTACCACCATCACACTACAACGTCATAACACGGAGGGCCATCTACAGTTACAACATATCATACTATACCAAAAGGCCTTAAGCGAGTAGAATAAATTAACAGCAGCGACATTCAACGTGAGTTTGAATGAAAAATGCCTGGTATAGGAAGAATACTGAACTGCGAAGGACACGTACGTCTTTAAACCATACACAATGGGAGCCCTGAGGACAGTAAGGAATTCATATTAGTAAATAGAGGACCAAAAAACTGAATATAATCCTTGGATCGTCCAGTGGCTAAAGACGTTTCGTGAGTCGCGACAGATAAATCTTAAATTTCTTAGAATTCTATCACAGCTTATGTAAAGGTAAGGGTAAAGGTGTCCCTTAACATGCCATGCAGACAAAGAGGGCGAATAGAGGTACAGCTCTGCACTCATTATTAATTTCGGTCCTAGATGGGAGTGACTGGTCAACCCCACGACCTTGCAGCTTTATGCCTGAGGAATTTCGCCGGAACGCAATGTACAGGAGACTTGGTGGGCCCCAGGGCCGTTCTGGTAAGGCAAGGTAAACAGAAAATCTCTTTCCCACACCACTGTTCGAACCCCGGACCGTCCAGTCCGCAGCGAGTCACTATACTGACTACACTACACTACACTACACTACACTACACTACACTATTCCGGCCACAGTCTGTAAAAAATATATGCATTTTATTCAGCGTTCCATTTCAGCTGCGTTTGCTGTAAGATCGTAAGTTGGAAGATGTCTGATTAACAGTTGAGATTAATGTCAAGGGACTCGCATCCACTCTACGTTCCCAACAAAGGGGATAAGCCACTTAATCACCAATCATCAGAGCTCATCTTCACGCAAAAAAACCTAACTCCATGACTTCCGGACAATTCAGCTGCACTGACTATGATGTGAAATAGGCGGTTGCTGACGTGAAGGCCCACAGTAATTAGCAGCAGCCAGACAAACCTGTATAAGCACATTAACATTTACACGTAACATCACAACTTGGCACAATGTAAACCAGCAAAACGCACACACTTCGTTATGATTATAATTAAATACGAAGTGTGTGCATTCTGTTGGTTTACATTGTAACAACTGTATCATAATGCACGGAATGGAAAATGGAAAATTCGTTAATGTCACACCTTTTACATGCTTTTGTTACATTACATTCAATTACGTAAGCAAAGGCAACTAAAAGACCGTTTACTGAAGGCAGGAAGTATAGCGTTGGGAATTCAGTTTTGAACACGTTAACTCAGTTAATTTGCCTTAAAAATGATCCCACTTGCGAGGTAAATGTCGGAAACTTAGAAATACGGGTTGGAGATTGCCACTTTAAGTGAATATTTTAATACGGCCTTCCGGGATGTGATGTAGTGTAGTTTGGTACGTATGAAGCATTGTTTCACATGAC
>Ga0131853_10020637_pt1 | contig 11962 bp, 9 predicted proteins | sample TergutLab28metaG_FD_92764 | JGI IMG/M metagenome (GOLD analysis project Ga0131853, IMG submission 92764) | Labiotermes labralis P1 segment gut microbial communities from Petit-Saut dam, French Guiana - Lab288 P1 (version 2) (version 2) | ecosystem: Host-associated > Arthropoda: Insects >...
TGACTGTACAGGAAAAATGATCTCCTGATGATGAGCTTCCCGAAAGCTCGAAACATGTAGAGAATGAATGACGACTACCCATGAAAATAAAGGATAGTCCACAAGTGACATCGTGTTGGTTATCTTTTAAACAATTACAATGATGCACGGAACAATGAATGTAAAAAAACATATCAATCATTATGCCAATTAAGAGGCATAATTTATTGCTTTCCTGGTCCCACGCATATCCTTTACACACTGACACAATGCAATCACATCTCACATTCCATAGTGAAATACCTGCTTCTACAAAGCCGGAAGAGAACACAAGCCACATACCCACCCACATTACTTGTTTACTTGATTTTCTGTGTACCATGACACTGTTTCATTTTTTTAAATTTTATTAAATGAACTACCCAAATCATTCAATACTATGAAATGTGAATTATGTATTTCAGCAAATGCCAAAATATGGCAAAACGTTTACTGATATCCACTGTGCACATACAGTATCAAATTACAGGGTTATACATGATTCCCTTACACATTTCACAAAATTCGTACACTTGAATGGCAGAAAGAAATGTAACATGCGACCTATAGATGGAAAGAGGAACTCTCCAAGCTGTTTTTTTGAATACATAGTAAGTGCTCTATGTGGCCGCCCTTTGTGATGCGGCAGATGTCAAGTTGACAATTCATTTCTGCCCATACCCACTGCAGCATGTCACGAATGATTTCTGAGACAGCGGCAATGATTCATCTTTGCAGCTTGGGCAGATCCTGTGGTAGAGACTGCAGAAAGGCAAGAGTTTTAACATATTCCCATAAGAAAAAAACGAATCATCACCGTCACCTCAGAAATTGACCATGAAATGCTGCAGCAGGTATGGATGGAAATGGATTATCAGCTTGATATTATCTGCCATGTCATAAAGTGTGGGTAAATACAGCACTTATGAGGTATGCAAAAATACAATCACTACTTCCTTTTCTTCTTCACATGGGATCAAACATTTAGATCTTCAACTGTTTCCCCAATCTCTCTGACTCTGTCTTCTTTCTTGTACTTCAGTCACAAATGACAAGGCATTGTATATCTTGTACATGTACTTGCTTCTGAAGGGTCAGACTTCCTACTTCCTACACTTCTCTCATAAAAGGTGAGATGTTAGGACTGTCAGTTGTTTTTGGTTCTCAGTTCTTAAGTGACAAAGAAAACAGTCTCTCTCCATTATTAAGGTCACTGCAATGTCTTCATGTACAGTGTGTGTTATTTTTGTCCGATTTTAACCAAAATTATAGAGTGCCAAATAAAATTTAGTAACAATCCCAAATACGAAATTCACAAAAATCTGCCGCCTGGGGAGTCACACTGTCCCATGCAGACAGACGGACATAAAATGGCTAATAGTCAATATTCACATTGTGACTGTGCCAAACAATAACAGAGCTAAAGAAAGAAATCAAATTTAATGGCTGTAATATTAACTACTATAAACAGACATTTGAAACCTTGTATTAAAGAAGCACAAACACAGCCACATTAAATTTTATTTCTTGCTCTATAAACAGAAAACAATGACATGATGTAAGACTCTGAGGTTGAGTCCAAAACCTATGCTTTTGAAAATTAAGAAAAAATTGGATCTTATCACCCTCTGAATTACAAGGACTAAGCATAATTTAAATCACTAACAAGCGTTAATGATTAACAAATAACCTCTTCCAGTCTAGCACATGGAAGCTCTTAAAGGAAAGTAGATATCACAAGACTTTCCCATAGATAAATATTTCTATTTTCTAAAATTTCAAAGAACTTCCCACAAATTGTACCTTCAGAATTCACAGAAAACACCTTATTATAGTACTGAAACTGTCATCAGTACATGTCACAGATAATCTTATGTTAATTATACCAATCGTAAGGTTCTTCTGGTTTCTGTATTTTATCTTACATAGTACGTAATATAGACAGACAAAAGTTGAATAAGTAAAGTTCCCTAGGTCATAAATTTTACCGGAGAATTCACTGCAATGTTAAATGTAGTACACTTATTCCACTCAAGTATCATTATTTTTCAACATAATCTCCAAACACATGGATGCATTTGTCCCAGAGTAGCACAAGTTTAAAAATTCCTCTGCATAGACAACTGGACTGTTCCCTTTGCAACAATTCACAAACAGCTACTTCCACTCCATCATACCTTTGTTATTGGTGACCAGTCAAGTGTTGCTTCAGTGGCCTACACATATTCTGAAACTCCTGCTTTTATCACATGCATCCTTCATGCATTGTGCTGACCAGGGCAAAATCATTTCCAACCTCCTTGCACCATTTTCTGATACAAATTCTCCTTATTATTCTATTAGCAAGCATCTCTAACAACTGCCAGTAAATTTCAATGTGGGAAGTACGTTCTTCATAATAAAACCACATCACAGTGTGCACATCCTCACAGGAAAAAGTTTCTGATGTGAATGCCACTCCACATCACCTTATGCCCTGAACTTAATCTTGCACCATTCGTTGCACAGCACAGAAGCTACATGTGCAACTCCAAGCCAAAAAATTAAATGCCTGTCTAACACAGAAGTGACACACTAGGAACCTTACTTACCAATACACCTCACTATTTCATCCCTTTGTATACACACACACTCACTCACCAATAATTAACTGTCTAAAAATCTTGTGGATAAGGTAGAAACTGTTTTTGTTTCAGTAAATGTTTAGGTCACATGATCAAATCTCACCTAGGGCTCGGACGTTTATACATTTCCATCACTACTGAACATCACTACCAAACATAAGAGCTAGATGTCCTTATTCAAGTCATGATGGCATATATGGGAAGTGGAGGTAAAACTCCATTCATTCTCAACCTCAGCACTAGATGAGGCAAGTGGTCAACTTCATTCACAGGCCGGTTTACCGCTGGTGAAAAAGCGCGTGTTACGCACTGAACAGGGGGCTAGGTGGGCTCGAGAGTCAGTCTGGACATTTGGAACAAAAAAAAAACTTACCTCTACTGAGATTCAAATCATTAATCACAAAAACCACATAATATATAAAACACTTATGATAAACGAACTCTGCAAAAATATTCAAAGACTATAAGAAACTGTGAAAACTTGGTGATCAAACATTCTGAATTAAAATTAGCCCCTAAATGACTGGACTGGTGTTCCAATTTAGGTCACGGTTAATGATAAATGTATTATTTGAACAGTAAAAGATAAAATGAGGAAATGAATGCCACTTTGTGAGAAATAAACAGATATATGCAGTATGTCTTAAAACTGCAGTAACTCTCCTTGTTGCCTAAACATACACAACAAATTTATAGGGTTGGTTTTTTATTTGCATTTGCTCAAAGTAGGTTGTTTAAAGGCCACTGCATGTCTGTAAACAAATGATGTAACTGCTCTTCAATCTTTGTCTTTCTGTTAACTTCAACTGTTTCTGCATTAGCATTATGTACCGTAACTTTACCTCATCATCCAAAAGTTAAACACAGTGTCTATAATATGTAAAGTTTGATATTCCAATGGGAAAATAGTCCTGTTACATAAAAACATTAAAATTTACTGTGTTTACAAAAACCTAACTCTTACTCACAACATTTAACTTAAATGCAATTACACATTTAGAACAATGTCTGAGGTTCGTTGTCCACTTCTAAGAGGTAATTTTATTAACACTCTTACAATGTTTGCAGTAGTCAAGAATTATTTACAGAATTCCCAAAGATGCTCTTATTTTTTTTTCTTGTTTCTTAATGTATCAAATGAGACATATAGATATAAAAATGCTTCAAAAATATCTCTGCTTATTTCAAGAAAATTTTTTTCTAAAATGCAGAGTCCTCTAAGCCAGTTGCTGTTCTGCCATGGATCCTTGGACAGTCTGGCGAAATGGAGATAATTAAATTTATTCAAGTCAGAGGCCAAAAATTACTTGTTGTCTACACTCATTATTGAATGAAAAGCTAAATTTCAGGTAGAGGTTAGTGAGAATAAAACTGTAATTTTTTTCCCATCCAAATTCACAGACCCTCTGAAATCTAAACATGGACCCCCTAATGCATCTGTGGACCCCAAGATAAGAACCACCATTCTAAATGTTTATCACAAATAATATGTTGTTCGTTCATCAGCTGCTAACTGCCCAAGCTTTGTTTCCTGCAAGGTTGTGTTCTGCTTTGTTATTTCTCTAAGACGAGGCACACAAACCTGCTGACAGCTGGACATAAGTAATGAAACTGCAATATGCAAAAATCACAAATCCTTGCAATTAAGAAACAGTGGATGATGTTCAATGCAATCACCATTTATTGATTCCTGATTATAAAATTTAAAACAAGTAAAAATTATGAAGCAGAGAAAGGATTTTCTTGTAGCTTAACAGAATAAAGAAAATTTGTTGTTAGCCCCCTTCAGCAACCAATATTGCAAGACCCAAGCTGCTGAAATGCAAACACTTACTACATAGCATTCAATGAAGATACATTAATGGGACTATTCATAAACGTAGCACAGTATTGTAACCTCTTTAACTCTTGATAACCCAGAGACTGATCGCTCGTTAAACAGGATACTGTGACTTGGTTACAAGATGAAATAGTGTCCGCAGTGTCGTAGTGTCATCAATTAGAAGCACGATGTATCTCATACACTCCCTCACAAATTTCTGCATTGAATACTTTCAGTAACTAAAATATATAGTGAAAATAAAGAGATTTAAAAAAAAAAGTATCATATACACATCTGTATATAATAGAACAATTTCCCAACTTTGAGCAGGGGTACAATGAATCATTTCTTCAGTGTACTTTTATTTTACTCTTGTAGCTTATAAAAGCTATGAGATACAACTTATAACACAAAAAGATGCAAAATGGGCAATAAAACGTGCCCTGGCTGGGAGTGAGTACTTTGAAATTTAAAATGCTGCATGATAAGGGTTAAAATTACGAGTTATGTAACTATCACACTTACGATGAATGACTCCAGTATTGTAATGGTCACTGTCCACTGACTAAGGTTAACGAAATACTGTCCAATATAATACTGCTGATATTACATTTACAAACAAAAACAGATTTCTTAACAATACATTAATTTATTCAGTCAATAACACAACATATATCGGTAATAAATATTAAAAACTAGGCGACATGTTTCAGTTCACTGAACCATCAAAAGGCCAGATATCAAAACACAGTACTGGTACATTCAGTGAGTACTGTGTTTTGATAACTTGGGCTGTTGATGATGGTTCAGTGAACTGAACCATGTAGCTGAGTTTTTAATACTGATTACCAATATATGTTGTGTTACTGAGTAAATAAATTATTGTATTATTGCAAAACACAATGGGATGGCTCCTGTAAAAAAAGATTTCTTAACATATAAGCTACTCTACTGCAATGCTTCAATAATAATGACAATATGTACATATATCTTAATAATAACTTGTTTTTCATGTTATTTTCCTGGCTCATTATAGATTATTGTCAAATGTCATCCAACATTCCCCATACAATACAGATTAATGAGGTACTACTATTTTATGTAATTTATTCAATCTTGTAATTTTTTGTTTGTGCATTTTGAACTGTTGTACACCACAAAAATATCATAATATTTGTAATTTCTAAAAACCACCCTCCTTCAAGATACTGTAAAATTTCCTGTTCATCCTCTTTAATGTAACGATAAAGTTCTTAATTTCTTTTAACACATTTCTTATCCACTACGTACTACACATACTGAGTGAGGGGTTTGCATACAACCTAAGCAGTGGTTTGCACTGGGGAAAGCTGACCATCCCGTGCCTGTGACCATTAACAGATGTATTCCAGTTAAAAATAAATTGGCCTGAAACTCTGTCAGGTTTTGTGTGTTTCAGCAGTTATTTTCTGTAGTGATATGGTTAAAACTGCACATTAATTTTTATTTAGGTTTGTTATAAATGAAGCACCTTCCAAATGGCAAGTGGCATTTGTTAAAAAAAAAAGATGTTATCATGCAGCGACTGAAACCCATGTTTTTGACAGGATCTATGTGTTTTCCCCCCAATCATCTTCACAAGTGTTAAGGGAATCTACATATGCTGTGCCGGTCAACTGCATTCTCTTCAGTAAAGGACATTATCAATCACACAGTCATCAATAAATTCCATTGTTTCATCTTGTCTGTGTTTGTACACATAAACCAAATCCTTGTATTACACCCTGGTTGCATTCCTGAATAAGTGGGCATAATTCAAAAAGGCATAAATAAAAAATTATATTCTCACCAGAAATAAGAGTTACGCGTAAGAGAATACAGCCAGCCAAATGTGCGAACACAAATCATGAAGTGGTGTAGACTGACAAGGGGCACTAATGCAAAGAGGCATAATGGGTGTATTATTATGAAGTGAGAGAGAAAACCAACAAGATGCAACAGTTAGACGTTTATTATCAATACTTTCTCAACATGTTTTGGACATCACTATGCCCATCTTCAGGAGAACAAGACGTGTGTTACTGCACGTGGTGTGCTGCACTGGTTCTGCTGAATGCGGATGATAGCAGTTGTGGGGCGCTGCGTTGTAGGGTGCGAGCACCGTGAAGGTAGCGGTTGTGGGGCGCTGCGTTGTGGGGTGTGAGCACTGTGAAGGTAGCGGTTGTGGGGCGCTGCGTTGTAGGGTGCGAGCACCGTGAAGGTAGCGGTTGTGCGGCACTGCGTTGTAGGGTGCGAGCACCTTGAAGGTAGCGGTTGTGGGGCGCTGCATTGTAGGGTGCGAGCACCGTGAAGGTAGCGGTTGTGGGGTGCTGCGTTGTGGGGTGTGAGCACTGTGAAGGTAGCGGTTGTGGGGCGCTGCGTTGTAGGGTGCGAGCACCGTGAAGGTAGCGGTTGTGCGGCGCTGCATTGTAGGGTGCGAGCACCTTGAAGGTAGCGGTTGTGGGGCGCTGCATTGTAGGGTGCGAGCACCGTGAAGGTAGCAGTTGTGGGGTGCTGCGTTGTAGGGTGCGAGCACTGCTCACACCCTACAACGCAGCGCCCCACAACTGCTATCAACCACATTCAGCAGAACCAGCGCAGCACACCACGTGCAGTAACACATGTCTTGTTCTCCTGAAGATGGGCATAGTGATGCCCGAAACATGTTGAGAAAGTATTGATAATAAACATCTAACAGTTGCATCTTGTTGGTTTTATCTCTCACTTCACAATTTGCTCACGATGCACGGTCACAGAAACCTAAAGGGTGTATTATTATTATTATTATTAAAACAAAGTCATGTCCACATCTGAGACACGTTTATTTCTTTAATCTACCTCACGAATTGGTTACATTTACGTTCTACTGACGTTGAAGGATACGGTAACAACAAAGCTGTTGCGCCTACAGAGATTAATTAGCAACGCATGAGATGGGATGATAATCATGCATGGTCAGCAGGTATGGATTTCAAAGATAAACAATGACCATTTCAAGGCACTATTTTTGTTATCTGAGGAAACTTATCAGGGCACCCAAGATTTGATCTATGTGCCTCCAAAATACAAATCTAGAGCATTACTACTATACTTCAAGCTATAAAACAGAATGAAATAAAGAATTCAGAGAAAGAAGTCATAAAAACTAGATAATACAAATAGAAAATATGTGCTAGCAAGAACTACAAGCTGCAGGACATTCACTGGTGCAATAAATAGTGATATGCACTACACACATGCCATAAAGTGCTCGGTGTTTGTAAATCAGAACTGAGTACTTACTAGTGAAGGTTTGGCCTATCACACCGCCAGAATGGAAAACAAAAATAAACAGTGAGTACACATCATCATCATCATCATCATCATAAAATACTGCCTAAGTGACATTCTTCTGAAATGTACAAAAAAGTCCTCAAGAATCCTAGAAGAAAGGATGATTATACTGCCTAACTTCATGTATTCCTGCACATGGGAGCAGCTCTGCAGACACATTGAAATTTAAGTTTCTAAAAACAGTATGAATTGTACAAACACATTAGTGTCAGTGCAAGTTGTCAAAACAGTAACAGTAAATTTAAGAGGCTGGACACGTAGTTCACCTGGAGACAAGAAATTCACACACAAATTTGGTGAAGAAACCGTGTCAAAAGTGGCCACCTGGAATACTAAGTGTGTGGGAGAAAGAAAATAAAATAAAAATGGAATAACAGGATATATCATATTAGGATCGGATCTGGATGGAACCGGCTCAGAGATGCATCCCATGCTAGGTTTTGCTATTTGTTGTAGTGACCTTCCACAATCGCTACCAGAGAGTTAAGGTGTGTGAGTGTATATGTTTACATTGGAGCCTTTGTAATCATGTAATAATATTTTGGGCTCATAAAACTCTGTGTGTCTTTGGTTCATATTTCAGTATAGGCAAAAAGAAATAAATAAAACGAAGTGCTTAATGAATGTTTTCTGGAATAACTGAGTAACACTATATATTCATTTACCTCACCATGATAATATTAGCTTAAGCAGGGCACTGTTTCTGTTTTGGGATGTTAGTCAGTTTGCTATAGTCCCAGCAGACAACAGGAATATTAAGAACCACAAAATATCACAATAGTAAGTACATCGAAGGTTTCCGGTGAAATGAAAATTACAGATTGCTTTAGCATGAAGATAATGAATTTAACAAATTCTGGCTATAAAGAAAATACCAATTGCTGATTAGATATGGTAACAAAACCAACAAACACACATTTAGAAAGTATCTTATATTATAAGCACAGTATGCCTCCTACATGTTATGGTCACTCCTGTGGCCATCCTAATGGAGAAGCATTACAAAGGATAGATATGTGAAGATATTATGAAGGTTTATGAATCAAAGTGCAGATGCAAAATACTGAGTTTTAACAATGTATGGCTTAAAATACATATACAAGTATAAAAGACAGAAAAACTTTTTTATTACTTCAAGCATATTACGTACGTCCTACGTAGCTAATATGTAGTACGTCACCATCCTGAAATGACAGAAATGTGTGTATGAAGTTATTACAAATACATTGGTAGATAAAACAACTTAGTATAATTTGGATATAAGGTGGATACATTTCTCCCATGCATCTTGGTTTTCAATGTAGCTTCCAACAGTCTCCATGCCCTTACCTCCATGATTTTGCCATTGATATGAAAACTACAATCAGTTGTCTCAGCATCAACAAACAAACTACCTATCGGCACATAGCATACAAGAAATTAAAACAAATGATTTTTTCCAATTCTCAGAATAATGTACACCTCACAGGAAATTACACACAGGAAGTTGTCGTACAAGCACATAGGGGTACGAGGTTGTCATTATCAATGTTATACATACAAATGGAAAATCAATACACTCCTTAAAGAAAATCATTTTCTTGCTTTACCAAAAGATCCGACCAGCATGTATCGATAACAATTACAAGTTTTCCGTCGATGTGACGTTCTCTCTGATAAACACAAGACCAATATCTTTTAAAAATTAACCCCTCACACCCTAAACTCAAAACACATCTCATGATTCATACACATGACACTACCATCCATCCATTATAAACAATGTTAATTCCCAGCACATGAGGTGGCCCAATTCCTCTGAAAAGTACTCAGTGAAAATTTAAATCTCCTTACAGAATTCATCACATCCAATTCTATGACATTAGCAAACATCCTAACAAATCTTAATGTCAGAGATGAATATAAGCAAGAATTATGGACCCATGAACACCACGATGCCCTTACTCCACCCAGTCCACAAAAGTCAATGAATACATTCATTAGTAAACTTCGATATTCAAATTTTCTAACAACATAACATAATCATCAATTAACAATCTCAGAAAGATATTAACTCCTTACTTGATCTCATTTATGATATAAAAGTCAATCACGCATGCAAATGATCATCAACCCCTCTCCCATCCACTGTTTGATCTCAGTACAGACTGGTTAGCCAAACAAGTAGCAGCAACATTCCTTTACTTGGCACATATTACACCGACAGCCATTTCATCTCCACATTACAGGACATAATTTTATCTACCAATGTATTACTAATAATCTTCCACACATACATATTTCTTTCTTTACAAGATAGTGACATTACATATCAGCTACATAGAACATTCACTCTGGGTAAATGACCAATTTGATTCACAAGTATGTTATATAATATGTTTATTATTATAATCCTCTACATGTTTTGAGCAACTCTGTGCTCATCATCAGGAGGTCAAATTGTATTAATACAGCATCTTGTATACGACTCTCTGTAAGTGACCGTCCATTGAGCAGGTTGAGAAGGCTTCTGAAGTATATCAGATGAAAGATGGCCAGTGTGCCCCGTTGTGGTACAAATACATTATTTTATAATACAGAGGGTTAGAGAGGTGTCGTGTGAAAAATATACAGCAGTCTTGGGTGTGGTCGTGTGAAACTATTGGTCGAAAACTTAATTATTATCTGAGTCTTACATTCAGACCCTTGTGTCATACTGACGTCACAGCTCACACTTGTTTTGTTAAGCCATTTGAAACTGATGAAATATAAAAAAATAACTCATCCGGAATAGGGGGCCAATCTCCTTATGGGTCAAAGGGGTCATCATCTCAAGTAATCTGTCTTCCTGCTTGATATAAGACATGGCATAATGATTTGAAAAGATTCCGGAAGTACATAAACTTTAGTTCATAAAGTAAGTTACTGGTCATATATGACAAAATATTACAACTGCATTAAAATTTGTGTTATACAGACTGAGATTTAAATTGTACCATTTATAAAGTAGGCATACATGTTCACTGTCATTCTGTTACTATTAACAAAGACTGTTAATACAAGTAGTAAACAGAATGCCAAGTAACACAAGCTATACAAGCTGTATGACTGAGATGTGAAAGGAAGCCTACATACTATAAAGAAAAATGCATTAGATTTAGTAGTTGCTAGTAAGGAGATAGGACTAGAAGTAAATGCTGATAAAACTAAGTACATGGTCATGTCTCGAGATCAGAATGCAGGATGAAGTCACAGTATAAAGAATGATAATAGTTCCTTTGAAATGGTGGAAGAGTTTAAATATTTGGGAACAACCTTAACAAATCAAAATTCTATTCAGGAAGAAATTAAGGGCAGATTGAAGTAAGGGAATGCTTGCTATTATTTGGTGCTGTATCTTTTGTCTGCCAGTTTGCTATTCAAAAATCTAAATATTAAAGATATACAGAACTATCATTTTGCCTGTTGTTTTGTATGGGTATGAAACTTGGTCGCTCACACTGAGGGAGGAACAAAGTAACAAGAGAGTGAAGAAAACCACATAATGAGGAGCTTAATGATCTGTACTCCTCAAATATTGTTCGGGTGACAGAACTGAGAAAACTGAGATGGGCAGGGCATGTAGCATGTATGGTGGAGAGGAGAAGATACACAGGGTTTTGGTGGGGAAACCTGAGGGAAAGAGACATCCTGGAAGACCCGGGCATACATGGGGAGGATAATATTAAAATGGATCTTCAGAAGGAGGGATTTGGGGGCATGGACTGGATTAAGCTGGCTCAGGATAGGTGGCAGGCACTTGTGAATGCAGTAATGAACCTTCAGGTTCCATAAGAGGCAGGGAATTCCTTGACTAGCTGACAACCAGTTAGCTTCTCAAAAAGGACTCTGCTCCAAGTACGTAAGTAAGTAATTAAGTAAGTAAATAAGTAAGTATGATTGAGATGTTAGTCTATTTAACTTACTTATTTACTTACTCCATGGTACAGAGTCCTTCTTGAGACACTAACTGGTTTGCAGCTAGTCAAGAAATTCCCAGCATTTTATGGAACCCGAAGGTTCATTACTGCACTCACAAGCGTCCGCCACCTATCCCTATCCTGGGCCAACCCAATCCAGTCCACATACCCACATCCCACCTCCTGGAGATCCATCCTAATATTATCCA
>Ga0131853_10020638_pt1 | contig 11961 bp, 7 predicted proteins | sample TergutLab28metaG_FD_92764 | JGI IMG/M metagenome (GOLD analysis project Ga0131853, IMG submission 92764) | Labiotermes labralis P1 segment gut microbial communities from Petit-Saut dam, French Guiana - Lab288 P1 (version 2) (version 2) | ecosystem: Host-associated > Arthropoda: Insects >...
ACATATTAAAACTGGCAGGAATATGTGGTTTCTGTAATGTTAATATCTGTACTTAACATCAAACTAACTTGTGAGTGACATAAAGCCATTAAATTGAACTACAAAAACACTCGCACTAATGTCGTAGTTGTCCTTAGGGTTACAAGCACTATACATGGGAAAGCCCTGCAGTGACGTAACATGGCTGACTGCGCAAAGCGTCACGCAGGCACAGTGAACACCGCATTCCACTGTCAAGGACATTAGCACTGTCACGTGACGTATCAGCTGTGCAGGTTGCAGTATTTGGAACCGCAAGAAGCCCCCACTTTTCTCTGGCCATTATCTCCGTAACTGTTCAACTTTGGATATAGGTGTTTTGGGTTATATCGGTATAATTTAACATAAGGAACACTCTCCCGAAGTCTGGCACATTCCTCCTGGGACACCCTGTGTGTGTATATATATATATATATATATTATGATACACAAGTTGAGATCTCAATACAGTTAACCTTTTAGCGCCAGAATTATTTTTTTCATTTTAGCACACCCTGTATATAAAATGTGAATAATACAGGAACCAAATATGTTAGAATTATGAAACAAACTGCATTTTGAAGAGAGAAAAACAGAGAGTATATACCATGTTTAAAATATTCAGTACCTGTATTTGTTGAATAAATATATAAAATGCAACTTTAGAGGTTAGCGGTGCGGTATGACCACTATAGTTGACATTAGGCGTTAAAAGGTTAATACACATGTGTTGCACATGTATAATTTTTCTCTTTGTGTCTTACTGCCTGATGATGGCTGATTTATAGGTCACCTGACATATCGTTCATTTGTGACAATAGTGTGACAACTCCAAATTAGTGATTTTTCAGGATAAACTTTTAAAGGTTTTGAAGTGCTATACTTTTCTATGAGTGCGACGACGACACAACTGCTCTCCAGCAGCTAGTTTTACAGACTGCATTATGACACTATACCTGTTAAAAGAGCATCTGCAAACATTTCTTTCTATACCAATAACTCAAAAATGCCAAATTTTGAGTTGTGACACTCTTGTTGCAAATGAGTGATATGTAGCATAATAAATTCAAACATAGTATCCAAAGATTGTTGTGATTGACAGTACTCTCCCACCTTTGAATTTGTATAACAACAGTATGTCCCACTTTTAAAAAAAAAAGTTAATCACACTCCTGCATCATCCTGACATGGCAGAATCATGAGAAATGCTGTATGATATTTAAAAATGACTGTATATTAAGAATGTTTTGCAGCAATTATGAGTAAAACTGTGGCAACCCAAAGCTGGTATTCTGTTACCCTGGAGAACTTAAGACTGGTAGAATTCCACTGATATTCTGTTTTGTTTTAACATGTTTCAGCCGATGAAGAAATGGAAATAGAAAGTCACGAAGAGAATAAGAAATGTGACGTATTGAGTGATGAAGATGATGACTACAAAAGTAGTCACGCATTTACAGATGATGAAGGAGAAAGAAATTTAGAAGAGACAAGTAAGTACATAAACAGGGAGGACTCTTGTACAGTGCCTACTGAGAACCACCAGCTCTCCCCATCTGTTCTAGATGTCCACCGAACTGGATGTTGTGGACCTGTATCACCACCTGTCTTAGGAGAAGATTTAAGTAATCGTGAATTGCATTATGCGAAGCTACCATCCAGCAAAGAAGATGGCAGCTCTGAAGAAAAAGAAATGGAATCAAATATTCTGAGTGATGCAGAGTGTCGGTTGTCATCACCTCATTGTGATCAACATAACATATTTGCTTCTGAGTCACCGTTATCCATTACCCACCCTTCGGTATCTAAATCACCAACTCTGCCAGGCGGTACTGATGAAGACTGTTTATCTCACATTTCAGGACAAAACGATACAGCCAGTTCTGACTATGCACATATACAGTCCACCAATTTACAGGTGTGTGAAAAATCAAAACCTGAAACCTCTTCAGCATCCATCATTGTAGGTGATGAAAGCTCATCATCTTCCCTCCAAAAGCAGTCTGATGAACCAAAATCACAAACACCTTTACCCACATTTAGCACGGAGAATGACACTGATAACTTGGATGAAGATAGGACATCTCCTTCTCTTTTGGAGCATTTAAATGCCTCCCAGCTGGATTCCATTTCAGAAAATTCAGAGATTTCTGGTAGAGTTACCACACAACTGACAAATGTCAATAATACCAGAGAAAAGTCAGACCATGCTGAGCATACAACACATCTAATAAGAAACGAATTCATTAGCAACAAATTCATGGTTACACAAATGGAAGCGGGTTCAGGTGCGGTGTCTGGAATTTCTCGTGTGAGTGACACTGGTAAGAGAGGAAAACTAATAATGCGAAAATTTGTTAGGACAATGTCTGTGTCTTCATTTGACAAACAGAAACATGGTATGAAATCAGTTTCTCCTGATGTCATTACCCTAGAATGATACTACAGTCTTACTGGCCTAACTAGTGAGGTATGTACTTATAACTGCAATTTTTTTTTCTCCATGGCTTGATTTAGTCCTTGCCATTTACACTGAGTAACAAAGTTATTAACACCAAAGAACTCCCCCAGTGTTCCTTTACCAGATTTTCCTTGCTCAGTTCTGATCAATAACCCCCCCCCCACCACCATGTTGTGCACCTACAGAAATTTATCATTTATATCGATGATGTCACTGTTGTTACAATTCCATGGCACAGATCCATATGTCTGTTTAATTTCTGATACTACAACACTTTCTCAAGCTAAAGCAGGTGATTACTAATAATTTGCCTGTCTCAGAATATGTGGAGCTTAACTCCATGTCCCTTGTATGATTTGCTGGGAGTGGTGCCTAGGCACTGGTAATGGGACCTCTACCATATTGGCTGTTTAACATCCCAATTTCATGTCTTGTTTTTTATAAAGGTGTGTCTTTATTTACCGTTAAGTTGCATACTGTAAGTAATGGCAATGATGGCCGAAGAATTGCATCATTGAAACCAAACATGGTTCCACACTTAGCGAATTGTTAGAACTGGACAATGTATCAAACAGAAATCATGCTTACAAGTGCCAGTAAAGAGAGAACTTTGTAAAGGTGTACCCACACTTTCCTTAGCATCCCTGGCAAACTTTATGAATTCGACTTGAAAGCCAAATTGCTCGTATGTGAAAGTTGTGTTCATTTTTCCACCTATTCGAAATGTTCATAACATTAGTAAATAAAAATTACTGCATAGGAACAGAGAAGCCTCAAACCGAAGGTTCATTAGGCTAGTGAGAGAGGTCATTCCTGGACCATTTTTGCTAAAACTCATGTTTTCACAGTTTCTAGAAACCAATCAGAGTTTGTCATATTGTTATGTAATTACAGTGAGAGTGTACTGTGAAAATTTGTAATTACTTGTGTCAAAACTGTTTAAGTATGGCAAGTAGAGAACACTGGTGCATACTTATCCACAAATTACTAAAAATGCTGAAAGTGAGTCTGTGTGACTTGAGTGAAAACATTTTATCTGTAGGTTGAAGAAATGCACGGAACCATGAATGTAAAATGTAGAATATAAAATTTTATCTGTAGTGAAACGTTAAAACCAGATCATGTTTGTATATTTGTATAACTCATTAACCCGTGTCATCAACTTCAAGGATTGGGTTCCAATGCTGTTAGATATGTGGAGAAGTGAACACATTTACACTGAAAGAATAGAAATGTGCAATTGTGCATATGAAATGATGAACTTGTAGTAAATTTTATGGTCTAATTAATGAATTGTCTTCGCGTTTTAAAGTACGTTATACAAATTTATACAGTGATAAGTATGTAATATTAATAATAAAGAAGAAAAAATTTTCTTTTTTGAATGAAGTCTTGATTTTGGATATATTTCTGTGGTGCCTAGTCTTGGTTGCGGTGTACCACTGCACTGTTGGTATTGCGCGTTTTCAGACATACGTATGTACTTTTAAAAAAACACGTATTTGCTAGTACTATAGTGCAAGCATGTCGAAACCCATGGGCTGCAGTGAGCAAAACAATTTGAGGCTGCAAAACTTTAAAGGTAGTAGTACAATGATCTACTACTACTACTACTAGAAACATAACACAGTACCATACAACCATAAATAAATTAATGTTAGATGCAAATCTAAATCTAAAGAAAGTCTAAATGAGATTATGCAATCAATAACAATTGTAACATCTCACTTCTAATCAGAAAATTTTCCAGACACTTGTAATCTGATATTTATGCTTAACTTATTAATGTAAGGTTCAAAATTGTGCATTCATACCACTTTCATTATTGATGACAAATGTTGTGAATCTGTTAATCTTGATCTATCAGAGCTCTTGTTTTATTTCATGAGTGAAAACGTTTGTTGACACAAATATGTGCTAATTTTCAGTGAATATAACTGAATATTAACTGCTGATTAGTCATGTGAGCACGGACTCATCCAAACACACTTGCATCAGACTCTCGGTGAACTGCAAGTTGCAACTGACCGGCTCATATTGCTTCGCAGTGGGAATTTACTGTTGTGTGTTAAATGCAATCCATGATTTTATAATGCTGAAGGAACAAAGCATTTGTGTTGTTTTGCTTCAAACTCAAGGGAGGGGGAGACTGCAATGGAAATGCAAGAAATGTTATAACAACTCCTGTTGTCAATGCCATGGGTAGATCGGACTTTTGAATGGTTTTCTTGATTCAGACATGGGTAAACATTGGCTGAAGACTGTAAATATTCAAGTCATCCTTCCACAGGTCGCACTGGCCAAAGTCTGCACAGTTATTAACAAAAAAAAGTGAAGTCCCATGTCACATTGTTGGCTGGGTAGGCCTTTTGTGTGGAACATGAGCCAGTGGATTCAAAGGGAGGACTCGAACATGGTGGTGCATCTTCATGAAGCTTGTGCTTTAGTTGCATGCCGATGAGCAGAAGTAGCAGCATGTGTGCAGGCCAGGAACTGTTGTGTCAAATCATAAGCTTTGTGACATTTTACCCTTCTGCCATAATGCAGCTGAAGTCTTAACACACTTTTGGGATGTTGTGCAGTGTTGGATGGCAGTTGGTTACCAATGCCAAGAAAACATGTCCCATCTTTAAGAGTAAAACAATCCAAAAATGTGTGACCCTTGCAGATGGGGCCAATACATTGTCCTGAAACATTAGTAACTTACTGCCAACCAACCCTGCACAATGTCCCAGGGAAGTGAAAACCTCTATCAAAACTTTCTCCCCAAGGATCATAACAGGGCACAAAACCTTGTTTATTGTTGTGACCCAGAAACCAAAAAGCAGTCCTATCAGAGGAAAGCCCTTCATCTCCACATCTAAAAAGACACAGACAAGTTGTGTCAAACCTCAAGAGGATGTTGGTGATGTGTTTTGACTTTGAGGACACTGTTCAACAAGTGTTTGTTTGTCCAAACCAGCATTTCTACCAGGAGGTTATGCAGCGTCTCAGTGAGCAAGTCTGCAGAAAACGTGTGGAATGATGGCAGAACCACGACTGGTTGATTCACTATAACGTGCCAGCACACATGGCTTGGTGAGTGCAGCAATTTTTGGCCACTAAAAATATGTTTGTGGCCACCAAAACTCCCTACTCACCTGACATGGCTCCTTGTGACTACTCCTTGTTCCCCAGAATGAGATGCAGCTATAAGGATATCCAGTATTCAGTAACAGTCACTGACTGTACTACACACAATTCCAAAAAGTCAGTCCTAGCAGTGACAAGAACAATGTACCTACTGCATAAACTCAGCAAGGGACTCTTTGGAGGGGAGATAACAATGATCAGTAACAAAGCACTACTGATTCAACCCTTATAAACATACTGGGAGAGGGGATGCTCTGAGTCAGACTCTCTTTAATTGTTTTAATATTCTCTGTAATATTTACCCAGACCAAATATTCAAGTAATCCAGCACTACAAACCTGATGTTTCCTTTACTTTCATACAGTTACTACTGCAGTGAAACATGCATGGTCCAGTTGGCCAGCAATACTAATGCCAATTACACAAGTTGAAATATGGCTGCCAAACATGTGACCACAAGATTTAAAAATTTGCTATTCCTGGACAATTAACTATTTTAAGTCAAAATCTGCCAACCCATAGTACTGGAAGCTTAAAATCTCCTTTTCCCATGTTATAAAATTTAAATCATCTAAGTGTTGCAACCACCAGATATATGATAGTATTACAGTCGGCTTCTCTGAAAGACGACATTAATTATAATTGAATGCTGCCTGTTACTGTTAAAACATGACCATTCCGACTGTCTTATTCTCAGAAGTCCACATACAGTTATGAATGTAACATGAGAATACTGCATCCTTGTCATATATTTTTTTAAACAAGATTTACTACTCTACCACTATTATCAGTAATTTAACATAAAATCTTGTACAACTGTGAGTCTCAAAATATCTTTTTTCTCCGGAAGTAGCATTTAAATCATCTAATAAAGATGGTATACATAATGCAGGGAAGTGATGTGGTGGATGGTCCATTTCCTCATAAAGGTTGTCCTTTGTATCATCAGGTTTGTCCTCAATTGAGGCACACACATTCATAATATTATCACACCACAATATCTTAATATTATGACATCCTGTCCCAAGCTCATACCCACTGATCTTACTTCCTTTGTATACTGGAAGCATGTTCCTAACTGGTGACTATATTTCTCTTTTCCATAGAAAAACCATGTTCTGGTTTAATGCCTCCCCTTGTCCCAACTGACTCTACTCACACTACATGTAACTATACCATATCATATTATAGAGCTGCATATCACCTTGTATTTTTTTATATAAACATTAATTATGCATATGTGTATTTGTTGATCAGCTATTAACATTGATGTATTTATTAGTCTGAAATTATTTATATTTACTGTCCAAAATTACATAATAAAATACCAGCTCTACATTACAGAATTGTACTAAGCAAGCCAGAAAGTAACACTAAACACATACAGCCATCTTTATCTAGGCGTATAGTATACAGAGATGGTGTTTAATTATCATTACATTGCACTAATCTACTTGCTGCTCTCTTTCATGACCCTCAGTTGCAGAGGGCTATGGAGGTATGGGACTATGTTTAACATGTAGTGTCCCAAAAATACCAAAGAAGTAGACACATGGTTTTGGAAACGGGGTCTGTTTTTGTCCTCGGGTAAGCGGTCACTTCCTCTGTTGGGCCCCTGGGTCTCAGCTATTCTGGGCACCCCACATTAGTTCACATATCACCACTGTACATGCCCATGATAGGCTTTGTTAACAGGAAATAAATTTTCGACATTAAAAACTGTCAGAATAGCAGTGATGAGACAAAAGAAACAATTATCAAATAAAACCAAGGACCCAGCACACAAAACAATTCGGATATAACGCGAACGTAACGATTGCTATATGCCGAAATTAAATGCAACCTACCACAACTTAGTGGTCTTATTTGTTTAATAACCTAAAAGTAGGGCAATTGGGCCATGCTAACGCCGATATCGTACCTATACTATGGGCTCTGGGACCCACCCCGCCTAATCTTCACTGCGCACCGTGGGTAAGACGATCGAGGCGTGGGACTGACCACAATTCTATCTAGTGCAGAGGTTTATAGGGTTATACATCTACTCCCCACATGTATCTTCTTGGCGCACATACTGACAACTGGGCCTTTTTTTTTTTGCACAACAAACGCCTGCGCACATACACTTTTTTTGCGTAACTATGTTACGCAACTGGCACGTACGAAAATTCCTACGGTCACCCATCAACCATCAGCCGAAACTAGGTCTGTGCTTAGTAGTGCTCAAAATGGCGTCAAGAATGTCGTTAGCTCGTTAATGCAGCAAGTACAGTTTTCTCTCGTTAACATATTTCTTACATTGATTATCGATACATTCATATTTACTTCATTTATATGGACGTAGAGTGTATTTCCTTGACGCAACAAGCAGATTTTATGTTATTCGTTCACAACATTTGTTTAATTCTTACATGTAAACTGCTGCCCCTCTGTAGCTGATCCCGGCTTTGTACTACAACACATGCATCACAAATTGTACAACTCCGATTAAGTCAAGATGGCGGATCCACTGAGCTTGTTGAGGCAGTACAATGTCAACAAAAAAGAAATCATAGAAAGAGATAACCAAATTATATTTGGTGAGTTTTCTTGGCCCAAGAATGTGAAGACAAATTATTTAATGTGGGGGTAAGTAACTTGCATTACTTGGTCTAGAAACAAAGTTTATATGTGTTTTCCATATGGGTTACGTAGCAGTCCAGGAAACTTAGAATATACGATCGTTTTATAACTTACGAAAGCCGATAAATCGCATGATTACCCAGAGAGAAAAATGAACTGTATGTATATATAATTCATTCATAGCATGATTTCAGTTATCCATGTGTTCTTTAATTGTACACTAGTAGGTTAAAAAGTTTGCAGTATAAATTCATAATTTTGAGTGAATTGAACATTTTTCAGTATAAATTTGTTCAGTTTTTACACCTCCAGTTGCTTATCTTTGTCCCGAAATTAATTGTTGATGGCATTTTAAACGATTTCCACAAGGAGTTGCCCGGTTTGTAAAGTACATCTATGGAGTAAGATATGCAATAAATGGTTTCCCTTTTCCTGACATACCCATCATTTAGTTGCTTCACTACCTGTTGTGTGTGGTCAGAAGTAGACTTTCTGTTTACAGATGATGTAGTTGCCACAGAATGTGATTTGTTGCATACCTTTACTATTTTGTTCAGTTGTAATACACTCCAAGGTGTGTGTGCAGTCTACTGTCACTTGCTTGGGAAAATCCTTTTTCTTCACTGTAGAGTGAACGGAGAAAGCATTCAGGTCCATAAAACTATTTTTCACTGTTATGACCTGATCTGTCCACATCTCTTGCACTATTTATATACAAGGACAATTTGGAAAGGCTCATCTTGGAGTTCAAAAGAGCACTGTGCATGGCATGCAAAGGTACAGTGGAATCCTGCATAACTAAACAGGACTTGTTATGGGGTGGTTAAATGAGGAGGTTAATCCAAGGAAGCAGTAGCTAAATATAAGGTAATAAAACTTGAACATGGCATGTGTGAGACCTGTATTTGTAAAACTGAGGTTGCTGACTTCCTTTCAGTATATATTCCACAAAATTATATTTTATAACAGAACACTGTAACTTGCCTCCAGATGGTTATGTATATTCACATGGTACCAGAAACACACATAATCACTACACGAATGTTCACAAATTTGAAGCCTAAAAATGGTCACCAGACTTAGTAAGATGGATTTTCTTCATTCACCTTCCAAATTGCCCAAAAGGAACAGATACTGAGAGATCGTTACAGGTAAAAAGAATATTTAGCAGAGATTGTCTGCTACAGTCTAAATGACATGATGTGACAGGTGTCACCCCAATCGGTAATATGCTCTTATTATTAATTTCGTAATTGTTACAAATTAGACCAACAAAATGCACGCACTTTAATGTGTTAATTTTAAACTCCTACATCCTATAGGCTGCTCCAATTATTGTGTAAATATTCACCTCTGTAAGTCATACATTAGTGATTTCACCAAAGTTCTATATATTGAAGATGATAGTATTGCCTAGGGATTGTTTCATGCAACTGCATTCCCTGATGAAGGGCCAGTGAGGCCCGAAACATGTAGGAGTTTTTAAATCAAAACATTAAAATGTGTGCATTTTGTTGGTCAAATTTGTAACAATGACATCACAACGCTTCGAGTAAAAAATGCAAAAAAAATGTAATTTTGTAATCTGGGTATCGTGAGTTTTTAAAATGTAAGTTATGTTAAATGATCTTGATCATTTTATTTATTATGAATTTTTTGTTTTGAAAATATTCTTGTATTGTGTTTATGGCTGTGATGTAGCATGATGTTATGAAGTAAGAAAGGAGGTCTGTTGTATTGTGGAAGTGTACTAACCTTTACCAGTCATGTGTTGCATTATTGCAGTAGCATGTATGTGCAGTACAGCTGACCACCGATACCATTTTTTAATTACTGGTGCTGCTGCTGCTGCTGTCAGTTTTTGGTATGGCTACCAACCCCATACTACTCCTTCATTCTTTTGTCTCTCCTATGACAGGTCCATAGCCTGTTCCAAAGCAAGTTCTCCAAAGAGTGTGCTAGAGCTTCCTCTTTCACTTTACAGTATCCTCTCTTTTCCTTAATTCATCCAATAGCTGTTTATATCTTCTTCCTCATCTTTCATCACTTATATACTTCCATTTAACTTTCCTTCAATACTGTGTTTTAGAAGGCAGGTCCTGTGCAAGATGTGATGAATTCAGTTAGCCTTTGTTCTTTTTACCATTTTTTGGGTATTTTCTCATTGACTCTGTAATTTCTCACATGATTGGTCATGGAGGCTTAAAATCCCCTAATTGCAGAGAGTACACTGTAACCCCTAGTTAAAATCTGGCCTTCAGTCCCAAAGTACTGAAAGATCTAACATATCCTATTCACATCAAAGGCACTACTGCAGTGTTATCTCTTAACATCATACAATTCTGAACACATGGTTAATGGCAGTGTATACACAAAAATGTTTGCTCAAAAAAAGTACATAAACTGCTGCTCCAAAAGATATTTCCTCTTGTTGTTGCAGGAACTTAATCCCAAAATCCCAGCTTTTAAAAACTCTACCCCAAAACTAAAACTTATAATTCAAGCCAAAAAATGATGAAATAACAAAACTGTTGACTCTGGGTGCTAGGATTTCTTATTGTACTAGTAATTCTAACTCTACAGTACATATGAATGTGCACTCATATCAAGAGCATCATTTATAAGATGGTCTTTGTCCATATCTATAAAAGCACAAGATACACCAAAGCAATTTTAAAATGGAGTGTGTCTGTTGATCTGTTGTAATGAGCAATAATCTGTCTGAATTTATTCCTTAGAGACTTTTTAAAATGTGATTTCCAGACAAAACCTGGCATGTTTTCAAGAGGTCTACTAGTTATTTTGTGACATGATATCTGAATACCACATAACGTACATATTTTGGTACACCAGTTTCTAAAGCAACATCATTACTGTTCATATGTTGTGTAACCTTCATCACAGAGATCCTCATTCCAGGAGTACAGGTCAAACTTGGGTCACCTGTTGGGTCATAACTTGCAAAATGAACAAAATTCATGGCTGACATGAATGGAGTGCTCATTATGTACTGGTAGTAACTGGGGTGTAATGGCAATGAGATTTATGACTGTGGGTCACGGACAAAAAGGTTTGAGTCCCACCACCATCTTATTGTATGTCTTAGAAAATTAATTTCCACTTCTTTTTTAAGTGTTGTACAATAAGGAGCATATGTTATCATGTTCTGAGCACAGCTGCTGTCATGGAAGTGTAGGAAACCTCCATATGCTGAGAATTTAGAGCCTATTTTTCCACCCATTATTTCAAATTGCTGTGTTCTACAAGTATTGAAGGGGCAAAGTGCCAACCAACAGCTTCTAGACAGGCCTCACTCCTTACTTACTCCACGGTGCAGAGTCCGTCTTGAGAAGCTAGCTGGTTTGCAGCTAGTCAAGAAATTCCCCGCATTTCACGGAGCCCAAAGGTTCATTACCGCACTCACAAGCGTCCGCCACCTATCTCTATCCTGGGCCCGCCCAATCCAGTCCATATACCCACATCCCACTTCCTGCAGATCCATCCTAATATTATCCACCCATCTACGCCTAGGCCTCCCCAGTGGTCTCTTTCCCTCTGGCTTCCCCACCAAGACCCTATACACTCCCCTCTCCTCACCCATACATGCCACATGCCCAGCCCATCCCATTCTTCTCGATTTTATCACCCGCACAATATTGGGTGAGGAGTACAAATCATTTAGCTCCTCGTTATGCAATCTCCTCCATTCCCCTGTTACCTCGTCCCTC
>Ga0131853_10020639_pt1 | contig 11961 bp, 6 predicted proteins | sample TergutLab28metaG_FD_92764 | JGI IMG/M metagenome (GOLD analysis project Ga0131853, IMG submission 92764) | Labiotermes labralis P1 segment gut microbial communities from Petit-Saut dam, French Guiana - Lab288 P1 (version 2) (version 2) | ecosystem: Host-associated > Arthropoda: Insects >...
TCATAACTCCGTAACCGTCCAAAATCGGACACATGTTTATATGAACTTTTTTGATCACAAAGACCTAGGAAATCACCTCCTGCAGTTATGCCCTAAAGTCGTGAAACACCCTGTATATTGTTAAGACTGTGTGTTTGTCTGCCTTAGCCTTGTTTTCATCATAAATGATTAGAATATTGTCTACACATCTACAAGGTGCCCGTAGAGTTATACGCCTGACGTGTTTATTGATTTATTTCATTACGTCTGCATGTTATGACTTGACAACCCTGTGTGGCAATGTACATGTGACAAAACTGTAATAAGCCAACACCTAGGGTCGCATTTTCTGATTATTAGTTGTATGTTGTGTAGATATGGGAATGACAATTACAAGCAGTTAGTCCACTGAGGAGAGTTTGGCAGCAAGTGTTTGGATGCATAAAGACAGCACAGGTCAGGCAATGAATCAGGTGATGACACCTTTTCAGCAGCGATTTGGGAAGCCATGTCTTTGCAGAGCAACTCTTTCAATGTGGGAAAAGGTGTGCTTATGTAGAGGAATATGAAGGATTCTCCTCGGAGCAGTTGACCAATATCCTGAATGGTGACCTGTGTTGTGGTTTCCGCTTTCATTGCATGATCACCACACAAGTCTGTGTGGAAACGATCAGCGGAACTTGGAGTACTACATTTGGCCATGTTTGACTATGAGAGGGACCTGGTGATGAAGTCATTTTGGCCAGTGTTTGTAATTGAACTCAGCGATACCGACATGAGACTATGTCACGAAGCATGTTCTTTGTTGTTGGAATGATTTCTGGCAGGTTTGTCTCATGGGAAAGTTTTCTTTTCAGATGAATGTGCAGTTTGCTGCAGCTCCCTATCTTGGCAAAGGGGATGTTGATAACATCCCCTTTGCACAGGCTGTCATCATGTATGCTCATGTTGGGATTACATGGCCACCATGGTGGTGGCGAAGGGGATGTTGCACAGCCCAACCAATACACTGACCTGTCAATGATTCATTGAGGAATTCACACACAGTCAGGGAGAAATGCATTTGGACCTGTCTTGCTGAAATGACACCTGTTACATAATCCCTATGTTGCTTGGCTCTGGTATAACATAATTCCACATTTAATACATGTAACACCACTAAGAGTTACATCAAACAAATATGGGCCGATGATATAACTGGCATTTAACACCTGCACCATCATCATGTGGTCTTACATTTCAAGTGTGTAACAAGGACTCTGTTTCACCCCATAAAAACATTTAAAGATAAGGATCTGCAGTAAACTGCACATTCATCTGAAAAGGGAACTGTCCTATGAGACAAGGCTACCAGAAATCATTCCAACAAAGGAAGTGATGACACACAAAGCTCTGCAGGGTTCTGCCAGATCGATACAATGCAAGTAGGATGAAATAAATAAATAAATCAGTCAGGTGTACATTGTCTTCTCGAACATCCCATAGGAAATTGAATTAATACTTTACTTTTGCTATTGCTTTTTGTAATTTTACCTTTCAAAATCTGTAGAAAGTTCTTGAATATTGACCTGGAAATAGGCAATCCCAAAGGTACCCCTTTCTTGTATTTATAATGTGATCCATGAAACTGAAAATAATTTTGATTTGAATTAGCATTTATTAGATTGGCTGTGTATGTATTACTGTTTATGTGTTAATTTTTGATTAGTTATGCCATAATTTTTATTGGTTCATTTATACAGATGTTGACATATCCAAAATGACCAGTTCCAATTCTTTGTTTCACTTTAACATTGCATAGGGTTGCCAATTGTGTATAGTTTTCTCTGCTACATTTATTAGGGAGGTTTGGCATAGACTTGATTTCTTCCACCACTGAAAATAATGCCTGGTAATATTTCCAAGAAAGATCCAATAATTTTTTCAGCATATTTGTACTAGAAAGTTGTAACAGTGTGTCTCTTAGCTTCATTAGGCTTATTTGTCTGTATGTGTTTGTGTGTAAGAACTCAAGCCCCTGTACAGATTTGCATGGAATTTTTTTATTGAGGAGTGTACTAAAATGTATTAATGTTCCAGTTTTTTCTTCAAGTGGAACAATAATTGACACATCACTAAAGACCTGTATGAGTCTCTAAGTGCAAATGAAGCATGCATTTTAATGTCCTGCATGTTTTTATGTAAGCCACATGGTTTTTGATACAGTTAAAGAAGATGGTGTGAACATGCCAGAATTGTTACAGTCTGTTTACATTTCCTAACATGTTTTTAATTTTGTAGTATTGAATGCAAAGTCTCTGATACCGCTTATTTGCAACTTTTATGAGGAACTGTTGGAAGAGTGACAGTTTGTGTCCAAGTCTGATGGTTTTGTACATGAAGAAACATATGGCTATTGTTACAACCATCACTATAGTTAATTAAAATTCCCCCCAATGGTTTTTTTTTTAAGTAAATAGAAGGATAAGTGTATAATACAGGATGACATTAAGAGGTCAGACATCGAAAGGTAAGAGGAAGAGTTGGTGGCATAACAGCAGTGTGGGTGAGGAAGATAAACTCAAGGTAATGCATTAAAATATTTTGATGTGTGGTGTTCTTATACGTATAGCCTCCATATTTAATTCAGTCATACTGGGTCCTTGGATAAAAAGTAAATTGTGTCTGTACAGATATGACATTAAGACTTCACAGATTCTCAGCCTCAATACTGTGACTGTTCCAGAAAATTTGCTGTTGGGGGTAAGAGCCATGAGTAATTTTTTGATAGGAGACTGGGTGAGTTTCAGAGCTGGGCTGCAACCAGGTTTGGAAGAAACAGTCAGCCTGGGCTGGGAATTGAACTCCACTCTTGTTGTGTTAGGAAAATTATTTGTGGTATACTATATTGAGTTTTGGAGGAAGTAGATATAGAATACGAAGGTTTCGTTGGCTAGGAATATGTATGATAGTATTTGTTCTGATGCCTCCCGTGAATCCACCCTCCATCCATACCTGAGGGTTACATGGATTTGTACCCTGGGTCACGTGGGAGGTGGTAACAGGTGTGCAGGGAATACCCTGTTGAGGGTTACTATGACATGCTGGCTAACAGGGCCCTGGTCTACTGAAGCCAAGGTGGTAGGCATCGTGCTGAAGGCTGCATGGCACTGGGGTAGTGATGGCAGTGTCGTAAACTATCCCCTGGGGGAACCAGACAGCACCCCGTTGTATGTTGGCCTTCTGTCCGTGTGGGGCTCTGCAGATGGTAACAGTATGCTTTTCCCTCATTTCGTGGGAGGGCTCCTTAACTGGGGACTCCGGCAGATATATGTATATAAATGAATAAACCATTGGCTCTGGAGACAGAGCATTTCTTTCCATTGGGACGCTGTTGGGAAACATAGAGGAGGGCTACCTTACTGGGGACTTCGGAGGACATGTGAGTAGTTATTAGGGGATGTGTAGAAGAAGGCCCTGGAAACGGGTGTCTCTCTCCATTGGGGAACCTGGGGGGGTTGTCCCTTTACTTTGAGAGATAGTTGAAGGAGGGCTCCAGAAATGGAGCATTTCTCTGCAGGAGCTCTGTTAGGGGGGCTTCATTACTGGGAATCCAGAATGATATGTAAAGAACTCTGGAGATGGGCATCGCTCTCCATGGGGGCCCTGCTGGGGAACCTGGAATGGGGCTCATTTACCAGGGACACCCCATTCCAACAGCTAAGAAGAACAGTTATTACCATAAACATACCAACTACCAGGATTGCCTACACAGTGCTTCTGTTTAGTGGGGTGATATACAGTGACCAGCTATGTATTTTGTGTACTTGGTGACTAGTGTGACTTGTGTAACCTTTTATGCTGACAGTTTTTAAAATGTGTGGTATTTAGTAATATGATGTTAATCTGCGTTAGTTACAGTGTAAATAATTGTCATGAGGTGGCAGTTGTTTTGCAAGAAGCAAGCCTTAAAATGGGGCCAAAACTGTCCCTGAAATGCGGTATGTTTCAATATGTACAATGGGGAAAGTCTGAAAAGTACAGGAGTTGTAATTTCATACACCATTGTGAGAACTCTATAGAATGCCATGGCTGTTCTGCATCCTCTGTACTGTTCAGGCTTAGCTCCATTCCTTTTTTGAAAACTTAAGTTGGCACTTAAGGGAAGGAGATGTGGTGGCAGCAGCACAATTCAAGAACAGTCACCTGTTGTATGCAGTCCAAACAGTGGAGAAGATGGTAAACATATTTATTAGGGACAGAGCATTAAAGGACTGTCCCTTGTGCAGAAGTTAATATCGCTGTTGGTCTGCTACATCAATTGAAACAATTTTTGATGTGATTTACATGCATTTAGAATGCAGTTGGACATGGTGACTGTACAAGGAGTGTTCCTTGATAATGTGGGAGCATCTGAAGCATTACTTCAGCTGCCAGAACACATGAAGTTGAACCCACTGTTATATTGATGGGTCAGCCCCATGCTAGAAACCAAAATCAGATGACCCTGCCTCATGGGAGACAGAGGAGCTCAATGTCTGAAGGCTGCTCCAGTGGAAGTTTTTATTACTTGTGGTTGGACCTCCTGGCAGGAGCTCAGTTGTAATGGCTGACAGACAGCATAAAGTATGGGAAATACTGCTATCCTGATAAATGAGAAGTTCTTAGATGGTATCAGAAGTAGTACAAATATATGTAACATTTGAGCAAGTCTGTTGTGTCAGTCCACACAACATCACAATGGTGCTGGCAGCTGTAAATACTTTGAAGGGCCATATGGAAGCAACTTGGTATATTACAGCTGTCCTCGGAAGTCACGCTTTTTAGGGAAGATATTGGACACAGGACTGATAATCAGATTGTAGCTCGATGGTATGATGAAGACTGCCCAATATTGTAGAGGCACTTTAGTATACCGAGGACTGCAGTTAGGACTGTTGTTATATTGGGTCTTCACTGCAATATGAGGCCCATCAACTGACTTTGACAGCATTTACATCACCAGAGGTGTACTGTGCTAGTTGAAGGGCTGTGGAGATAGATGGAGCTGTGCATGTGATGGCACTTGCTGGCATGCAGTATATGTACCTGTAGTGAATTGTGGTAACTGCTGGGGTAAGGACATACTGAGGTAGACTGGGATATGAATAAGGCACTTGTTATGGTAATACAAATGTATTGAAGGGATTGGTTCATATGGTAATACCTGGTGTGAATCTTGTCCATAGCACCAGCTAACCTGACAGATTTTCATTGGCCTTTTTCTGTACCTTCAAGCATATGTTGCAGTAGTACTTCAGACAGGCCGTGACCACTTCATTTCACATCCATTCCAGTTTATTATACACCATCCAGTCATTGTTTGTTGATGGATACCGATACTGACAGAGTTGAATGGTTACAATCTTCTCTTTTTGTGTACAGTGTACTGTGATATTGGCAGACTGATGAGTGGAAAGTTGTGACTGCAGGCAGTACACCACATTAGTGATGACTGATGTCTGTGCCATGTACAGATGAAAAATGTATGTATATTCTGCTGGATGATGAAGCTGTGCTGTAGGGACTTCACTCCTTCTGCATTAACTCAAAACTAGACAGGGCATGCTTACAGTCCTTAGTGAAAAGGCAGATCAAAACATGGCGCATCTGAACCTGCTGCTCGAATGTTGGCAGCAGACAATGCGGCTGCCAACTTACTGCCAAAATGGGTCTGACATGTCATTTGTAGTACAAGAACCTGGACAGAAGTGTGCGCGCGCACAGGTGTATGTGTGAAGTTCCTTATCCTGGATCCATGCTAAGTAAAGCTGCGAAAGTACAGCAACTCAATAGGACCACATTAAAATCTGTGTCAGGAATATGACCAGGCCACTGTCCCTAACTAGGCACATTCACAAATTATGATAAATTGATGATCAAATTGTTGCAGGTGCTATCAGTAATGAAATGCCCTGTAGAGAGCATTATGATCATTGTCTGATATACTGTACAGTTGCTACAAGTGAAGAAGTTTGACAAAACATTTTGCAAGAGTTGGGGCAGTGTGGGTGTCTGTGGAGCCTAATATTAGGTGGCATTATGAAGTCTTGCTGTGGTCATCTCGGTCAGATGTTCATAAACTTCTCTGTGTCACAGTATGTGAGTGTTGTGCTCCCTTTGGAACACCACGAAAAGTTTTGTTTCATTGTGCCATCATTTGAAGCAGGAACAATATTACTATCAAAAATGTGTTGCCATTTTATACAGTGGAACATTTGAGATGGCTTTTGTGTAATTGGTTGTGGGATAAATGTACAATTTATAACATTTTAGTTGTAGGGATTAGAGTTTCATTGCCCATTTTGAAGTGCTGCTGCCTCTTTTTATTATTATTATTATTATTTTAATGCTGGTTTTAAAGGGTTATGTCTGAATAGACATTTCGTTACGTAAACCATTCTTGACTCAGGTTGACAGCTTGTTTTTTCTTCCTAGCCATTGTTTTCACAAAGCAGTGTTGGTACTGTAACCAGAAATTTCACAGTTAAGCACTGTCTTTTCTTCACATGGCCTCCTTTCAAAATTACACCCAACTCCACATGTGCATTTGATTGTGATGTGTAGCAAAAGACTGCCCTTGGTTATCAAATTCAACACTGACAGTTATTTTAATCCTGTTTGCACAGTATGACTGAACATGCACTGGTGCCTTTTTGATGGGGATGCAGAGCAAGTGCCTCATCACAGTCGTGGTGCAGTATGACAAAAGTACTTTACTTAATTTTAAGTATCATGGAGATTAACATTGTGTGTGTGTGTGTGTGTGCCTGCGTGCAGCTGGGCAAAGTTTTGCTTAGAATACCTAAAGGAACAGGGACTGCTTGAAAGAACTAGACAGCTGAGAGTACAATATTCAAATTGTTCTTTAAGAAGTAGGGTGGAAAGATGTGGTGGATTGGATTCATTCTGCTCAGAATAGTGGTTATGTGGGAGTTACGTGAACAGAGTAATGAATGCAGGAAATTTCTTGACTAGTGGAACTTCCCAAGACAGCCTGCTGCATGAGTTAGTGTAACAGATCTAAAAGTTTTGATTTGGCTATGTGCAGATATGCAAATGCTTGTGGCTATTGTATGGGGAGGTAGGAAAGCACATCAGTATGTAAAATGTACTTAGTGAAACAGTTGATTTGGCATTTCATTACTATTTTTTGTTTTTGAATGATAACTGTCAACCCCAGTTGTAAATGAGCATTGAGACAGTGTATATTTTGAAGTCACTGTTTGCTGTAAGAACACCACACACTGTTTTCACATTTGTATTCATGTTATTGTGTTATGAATGTACACTAATGCCATCAAGACACAAAATACACTGATTGAACAGTGCACCTCTACATGTTTCAATATCCAAAGGTGAACATAGGAGGATTTACAGTCAAGTGTTAACATTGTATATGTCAGCATATTTGTGTAAATTATAACATTGGTTGTGATAAAATGTAATTAAACAGTTTAGATATCCTTTCCATTAACACATCCATATTACATTGTAATGCTGAGTATGTGAGGATGCTGTAGCAGTCTGTGTAAGTTTTCGTGCCTGCACCCTTCCAGTTTTGTGTTGTGTGGATCTGTATGGAATTCTGTAGAGTTCCCCCCACCCCCACCATCAAAAATACTTCAGTCTGAAAATGAAAAGTGTTAGTAGGGTTGGCATGATTACCTTCTGGCTTTGAACTTGAATAGAGAGCCATCTTCCTTTTGTAGTGACCAGGCAAGATTAAAAAGTTGGCTGTTATGCTTCCTGTTCTGTGATCAGTCAGTCTTCGTTTTATCACGATACAGATTTACAGGTTTTACAAAACATATGTGCTTTAATCTTTGTTTATAGAACCAAGTTATTTCTCTTACCTCATCATTTACACCAATGGCATAATTATTGTTCAGAATGAGTGGCAAATCTCTATTCACCCCAGTTGTACTCCCTGCTGTGGATGTGTTCCTTGTACCATATTTTGAGTTTTTTTACCTCTGACAGGTACAAAAGGAAATTTCAAAAAATAAGGTAACAGCATGTCTGACATGAAATAGTATCATGGAACTGCAGATTTAAGCATGTAATCATCACATGTAGATTGTGTCATTGTACAGCTATGAGTGGATACCATAAGTGTGTCAGGTTAAAGATGGATGGTCTGCCGAAACCATGGCATATTTTGAAGTATGAAGTGTATTTTGATTTTTGTGTGTGATGTGTAATAAATACCATGAAAACAGGCAGATATGGTGCATGGCTTTCAACAGTGGCAGGACAGATGTTGACCTGGCACCAAGCATGTCCACTACAGATGATGCATGGCCTACGGACACATTCAGCTGCTGACACTCAAAGAGCTAGACATTCACTGGGTAGTTCACAGAATTGTCCAGAACCAATTGGATTACAGAGAAATATGTGCACACTGGGTGTCTAAGAATCCCAGAGATGATGACAAAGCTCATTGTATGGGACTGTATGGATGTTTCTTGTATCCACTGTATACGTTACACTGATCAAAGAGCAGTTTTGGAGCTGAAACATGGTTACACAAAACCCGAAACCAGAAAAAGGATGTGTGCTAGACAAACTGTCGTCTCCCTCCAGCAAAGGAAATGGAAGCATTGTTATCAGTCAAGATGACCGTGGAACACTGTCCTGGGACCATGTTGACACTGTCTAATGATTGTTATTGTGGTGCACTTAGCTTATGGCAGCCATGTTTTGCAAAAGGCCTTGGTTACTTTGCTAAAGTATTGTCCTTTTGCATGAAAATGCCAGGCATCATACACCCAACCAGACAACTGTTTATGGCTGTAAATCTGATAGGTTATAAATCAGTCCCAATCTTGCACTCAGTGTTTTATCTCTCACTGAATCCTTGAGAAGCACATGGCTGGCAAGTGATTGCAATAGATGCTGATGTGAAGCAAGGTATCACCTCTTGGCTACAGATGCTCTTTACCCTGTAATATAAGCCTTGGTACCATTGTGGGGCAAATGGTGAGATGGTAGTGGTTACTGCGTTGAGGTCTGATGTGTACCATCTGCTTCACATGTGCCATATATTGATCAAAGTCGCAATGTCATTCAGACATGAGAGTGCTTGTTACCTAATTTTTTGAAAGTTCTTTGTATATACATTGCATTCTGAGCAGGTGAGCTCATAAATACTGGGTGTTCTGAATGGTGGGGTTTCTGTGTCATTTGTTGACAGTTTTTATAATGAATTATTTATTCTATTAGTGACTTTAACCCTGCTATGCCCAGACAGTTTTGTAACTTGCATTACATAAGTTTTATATATTGAACGTTACATATGTCTTGTTTGAAATTTTTCCTATATTCTTCAGGTATTTGTGTGAAATGTTTGGTGTTGAACTGTTAGTCAATTTTATCATGCACACCATATATGCATTACTTATTGCAGTGGTGGTGGTTTCCTGTTTGTGTTTATCTGAGCTGCTGAGTGGCAACTTATACATATGGTTGAATTAATATCTACAGGGGATGGAGAAATAATGGAAAAACCAGACAATATAGGAATAAAACTGTTTGTGTTGGCTGCACTGAAAGAACATTAGTTGTATCTTTCGTTATTCTTTTGTTTGTTTGTGGTGTGTAGTGTCGGTGCATTACAGTGTGTGTTTAGTAACAGTTTGTATGAAAGTACTGCAAAATGGGAGACTTCTCATGTTTTCAAAGAGGACAGATTGTTGGTGCACATTTAGCTGGAGCGTCTGTGACCAAAACAGCCAATGTGTTTGGTGTATCCAGAGCAGCAGTTTCCAAGGTTATGACAACATACACAAATCATGGGAGGACATTATCAGCTAAGAGGAACAGTGGTCGAAAACCAAAGACCGTTTCCACAAGTACAGTCTGACGAGAGCTTTACAAATGCAATATCCATGGTAGAGCTGCAATTGCCGAATCTCTGATTACTGAACACAGTGCTCGTAGGTGAAAAAGATGGTGTGATGATCACAAAACCTGGGTATCTGATGACTGGAAATACATTATATGGTCAGGTGATTCGTCCTTTACATTGTTTCCAACGTCAGTCAGGGTTTATGTTTGGACATCATGCAAGGAAGCCTATAATCCTGAATTCCTGGTTCCAACTTTGAAACATGGAGGCAGATCTCTGATGATTTGGGCAGAAATATCTAGTATTCTGCTGGTCCAGTACTTTGAATGGTCGAATTACTGCCAGTGACCATGTGGACATTTTAGGTAGCCAGGTGCATCAAATGGTTCAGGTGTTGTTTTGTAACAATGATGCAATTTTTCAAGACAACAATACACTCATAGACACAGCCAGAAGTGTTCAGTCTTGATTTGAAGAGCATGAAGATGCACTTCAACATCTTCTCTGGCTAGCACAGTTGCCCAACTTAAATATCATCGAATCACTTTGGTCAGTTTTAGAGAGCAGGGTGAGAAGCAGATTCCCTCCATCATCTCTCAAGCAACTAGAAGAAGAATACAAGATGTGTTAACAGTCAGTGGTGGCCCAACTCAATATTAATAAAGAAATATTTATCTTTCACAGCTGTTTCCATTATTTTTGTCCATCTCCTGTACATGATGCCAAGTTATATTCCATAGGGTGATTAGTTAAATTATGTAGAAATGTATCTTTGTAAGTAGGTTTTCTGTATAATAGTTTTCCTTGTCTGTCTATGTTCATTAATGCTGTTGAATGGTTTTGTTTTGTTACCACTTTTTATTGCTGAAGGCGTTTATGACTCTCGAACCTGATGGGGAAGATCCTCCTGGTGTCTTGTCAGTGGTTGAAACGTGTAGATGTGCACCATTCAGTGTGATACAACGTCCTGTTCTGATGGCATTTGTATGATAATTGTCCCGCCCAAATCCAGATGATAATATATTACTTGAACTTTGTTATAATTTGTGGACGTGGTTTTATGTGTGTTTGTATTTATTTCATTTAGTGTTCTTTGATATTTCCCTCTGACCCCTTGCTTGGTCATGATTTCTTACATGTTTATAAAATAATTTCATAAAAATTAACTGAGGTCCTTCAGTCAGAAGGTAGCCATGAGATGGAATATAGTGGTGTATAACAGACTATGGTTTTCACTTTGTACTGTTCTGCAAACTGTGGGAAAATAGCCCTGTGTTTTTCAGTCCTTTGCTGGAGTTTAGTGCCTTTTGTATTTTAATTCCCACATTTGAAGTTAAAAGCCAGCAAGCCTGGTTTTTAATGTTGATGTTAATATTGTGGTGATGTGTTTCAAAAATTGCCTATCATATGTGTATGCAAGTTTTTATGACCAGTTCGTCATGTGGTACCAAAATAGCTTTATGATGTAGTGTGCTCGAATTTTTTTTTTGATTGGGGGTTGGGGCTATCGTTTGATCCGTATGGTATTTTGTGGGACTGTAAATATTATGCGTGATGAAGCTCTTGAGCTGTGGCGGTAATTGAAATACCATGTAATAGCGATTTTGGTACCAGTAACAAAATGGGAACTAATTGAGGAGGGCGTGTAGTCGGAAGTTCTTATTTTTGGGCGCCATGCGGTACTTTCGGGGAGTAAAAAATTATTGGTAGGACCCCAGTGGGTCGTAGTCACCAAAACTGTAGGCGTGTGATACTTGTGCCGTCTAGCTAGCAAAAATTTGAGTGATTTGAGGGTGCCACCGCGAAGTAGCTGAGAACTGCGCTCTTCTGGATTACTACTACCAGAAGAGCGCATTTCTCGGCTACTTCAAGGTGGCACCCTCAAATCACGCAAATTTTTACAAACTAGACGTCACAAGAGTCACACGCTTGTATTCTTGGTGTGTACGACCCACTGGCTGCTCCTAATAATTTTTATTCCCCGAACCTACCGTATGGTGTCCATTCCGCGCCCAAAAACAGAACTTACGACCACACGCCGCCCTCAATTAGTTCCGATTTTGTTTATTGCTACTGAATATTGTGTGTGTAGGGGGGTGCAGATGTTCTAA
>Ga0131853_10020641_pt1 | contig 11959 bp, 11 predicted proteins | sample TergutLab28metaG_FD_92764 | JGI IMG/M metagenome (GOLD analysis project Ga0131853, IMG submission 92764) | Labiotermes labralis P1 segment gut microbial communities from Petit-Saut dam, French Guiana - Lab288 P1 (version 2) (version 2) | ecosystem: Host-associated > Arthropoda: Insects >...
AATTCAAATTATCATCGACGGCAACGACGCTACTCCTCCTGCGGTTAAAAAAGATGGCTACACCTTCGACGGCTGGGACGGCGACTACAAAAACATCACAGATCACAGAATCCTTACGGCTCAGTGGATTCCTATACCGCCCGACCAATGGACGGTTGAATTTAAACTCGCGGACGGAACTCAAACTTGCGACGTTGATTTAATTCAAATTATCATTGATGGCAACGACGCTACTCCTCCTGCGGTTATAAAAGATGGCTACACCTTCGACGGCTGGGACGGCGACTACAAAAACATCATAGGCCACCGCATCCTTACAGTGCAGTGGAATCCGATACCGCCTGATTCCTTTGTCATAACCTTCAACCCTAACGGTGGCGCGTTTGTTAACCCGAACAGAGACAGAATCCGCGTTATCGTTAGCGGTAACAGAAGCGGTATACTTCCAAGAGCAACGCCTTTGATGTTTTCGCGGAATGGCTATAGGTTTACCGGTTGGTTTGAGGACATTGAAGATGAAAGCACACGATGGCGCGACAATGAAGAAGTAACAGGTGATGTTACTTTGTATGCAAGGTGGACACAAATTCCTGACCCAGATAATTTCCATGTCGGCGACGCCGACGGTGACGGGCGAGTGACTTCTGCTGATGTCACAAGGCTTGCAATGTATCTTATTGGTCATAATGTAGACATTTGCTTGCTTTCCGCAGACATAGGCGGCCGTGGATATCTATCCATTGCCGATGTTACGCTTTTTGCAAAATGGCTTGTCGGCCTAAATGTGAGTCCTTTAATAGCGCATTAATAAAAAATCCCCGCGATGAACTTTTTGCGGGGATTTAATTTCTAAAGTCGGTTTCGGTTTTTTTATCTGTTGTTTCGCACGGCAGATATTTTTTTGCTTCCTCGGGGTAACGGTCGCGAATAAATTTATTTAAACGGAGTTTAACTGACACACATCTATCGGCTTGGGAATAAAACCGTCAAAATCGTTTTGACGGAACATTTCTTCGTTACCAACCAAAGCATTTGCCGTCAGTGCGACAATAATACGCCCCAATATCAAACCGTTATATCAATTTTTTCTTCTCCGTTATACAACTCCATAAACTCTTCGCCCGTTATTGTTTCTTTATTAAAAAGATATTCTGCTATTTCGTTTAATTTTTCCTCGTTTTGTTTTAGTAATTCTACCGCTTTTTGATAACAGTCATCTATGATGCCTCGCACTTCCATATCAAGTTCCGCGCCTGTTTGGTCTGAAACTTGAAGAACCGTTCGGCCGTCCAAGTAGCGGTTTTGTACACTTTCCAGCCCCATCATTCCAAATTTTTCACTCATACCGTACATCGAAACCATCGAACGCGCCATCTGTGTTGCTTTTTCTATGTCATTGCTTGCGCCGGTAGTTTTTATGTTAAATTGCACTTCTTCGGCGGCACGGCCTGCCATTAAAACTATAATCTCCGCCAGCATTTCGTCTTTTGAATGCATATATTTTTCTTCCTCGGGCGCGGAAAGTACATATCCCAAAGAGCCTTTCGTGCGCGGCACGATTGTTATTTTCTCAACAGGCTTCGCGTCTTTTTGAACTGTACGCGCCAAAGCGTGGCCTACTTCGTGGTATGCTACTATGCGTTTTTCTTTTTCTGTCATGATGCGGTCTTTTTTTTCTTTTCCGGCGATTACAACTTCAACGGCTTCAAGTAAATCTTCCTGCGCGACTTCTTTGCGTTTCATGCGAACGGCGTGAAGCGCGGCTTCGTTAATCATGTTTGCCAAGTCCGCGCCCGCCGCGCCCGGGGTAATCATCGCAATTCGTTTGAGGTCAACGCCTTCCGACATTTTAACTTTTTTCGCGTGGACGTTAAGAATATCAATACGCCCCTTTAAATCGGGCAGTTCGACATTTATTCTGCGGTCGAAACGCCCGGGGCGAAGCAAAGCTTTATCTAAAATTTCAGGACGGTTTGTCGCGCCCAAAATTACTACTCCTTTTGATGAATCGAAACCATCCATTTCCGATAAAAGTTGATTTAATGTTTGTTCGCGTTCATCGTTACCGCTTAACTGACCGTCGCGGCTTCTCCCGATTGCGTCTATTTCATCAATAAAAATAATGCACGGCGATTGTTGATTGGCCTGCTTAAATAAATCCCGCACACGCGACGCACCCACACCAACAAACATCTCTACAAAATCCGAACCCGAAAGTGAAAAAAATACAACTCCCGCTTCACCTGCAACGGCTTTTGCAAGCAAAGTTTTTCCCGTTCCCGGCGGCCCTACAAGCAACGCGCCTTTTGGTTGCTTCGCGCCGATTGCCGTATATTTTTCCGGGTTATGCAAAAAGTCCACGATTTCAGTTAAGCTTTCCTTTGCTTCCTCTTGCCCGGCTACGTCCTCAAATGTAACTCCCGTCTTTTTTTCCATGTATACCTTGGCGTTCGACTGCCCGAAACCCATTATTCCGCCGCGTCCGCCCATCATTCCGCCTATCATCCGCCGAAAAAACATAATCATAATCACAACAACCAAAAGAGGCATAACCACATTGAAAAATACAACATTAATCCAGTTGGTTGTATCAATATGCGCGAAAAATTCAATATCGTATTCACCCAGCTGTTCGCGAAGGTATCTGTCTCCTATGCGCCCGGTGTATACAACCCGACCAGTTTCCACTTCTTGCGTTCTCATGAACAAGTTAATGAACTGGTTAATCCCCGTCCTAATAAAATCAAAAACACCTGGAGAATTGGATTCTCCTTCTGCGTTCTCATCGGGCAAAAATGGGATCACAAGCCTGCCATCTCTGCGAAATATTTCGTGTTCGCCAAGCATTATGCGTAAATTGGGGTCATTTACAGTCCGTCTCGTTCCCTCTTGTTCTGTAAACTGCTCCATCACTGAACTGAAAAGAGCGGCAAGACTTGGAGGTTCGGATTCATCGTTTTTCTCGGGCAGAAGCATAATCACAAGTCTATCCGGCCTAACAACCACGGTTTCTACGCGTCCGTCCTCAAGTAATTCAATAAATTCATTATATGGAATCCGCTCTGATTCATTGCTAAAAATCATATTTACCATCATATGAAGCAACATAACAATAGAAAGCGCGACTAACAACAGCATTATACTGTTTGGTAGCCGCGGCGGTGTAGGCGGAGTTTTTTTGTCTTTTCCTTTTTCGTCCAAAGGTATTGCTCCTTATTGTTTTGCTATTGAATGAAAACTTTCTTTCAATGCGGTGTACAAGTTCATGTAGATTGGATAGCGTTTATCGTAGTTTGAGGCGGTCGATTCTGTTGGTGTGAATGTTTCGGTGATTTTTATTAAGGAAGAGCAGGCTTCTTCTACGTTCTTGTACGCGCCCGCGCCTACCATTGCCAAAATTGCCGCACCGAAAGCGGGCCCTTCTTCGGATTGCATTTTTTCTACTTTCAAGCGCAAAATGTCTGCGATTATTTGGCACCACATCGGAGATTTCGCGCCGCCGCCTATTATGCGGGCGGTTGTTACGTTTGCGCCCAAGTCGCGAACGCGGGTAAGAATGTCGCGCAAAGAGAAAGATACGCCTTCAAGAACGGCTTGGGTCATGTCGGCGCGGGTTGTGGTCATGTTCATACCGACGAACGCGCCGCGTGCCATAGAATCATTATGCGGAGTACGTTCTCCTGAAAGATACGGAAGAAAATACACGGGGTTTGTTCCGATCTTGACAATATTTTTTTGTTCGGTGGGATAGTCTGTGGTTTTAAGAATTTCTTCATTCCACCATTTATTTGAACCTGCCGCCGCTAAAGTTACGCCCATAAAATGATAACGCCCGGTTGAGTGGCAAAAAGCGTGAATTGCGGCGGGAGATGTATCAACAGCGAAATTATCCGCGGCAACAAATAAAACGCCCGACGTTCCAAGTGAAACGGAACACATTCCTTCCGAGACTACGCCCGAACCAACCGCGCCGACTGCTTGGTCACCGCCGCCGATTACCACTTTCACGGCGGTTGTAAGACCCGTTTCTTTCGCGGCTTTGTCTGTTACGTTTCCGACTGCTTCATATGAATGAAAAAGTTTTGGTAATTTTTCCCGGGTTACACCGGCTATTTCCAGCATCTTGTCCGACCAATCCTGATTCTTCACGTCAAGAAGAAGCATTCCCGAAGCGTCGGAGTAATCCGTTGCGAAAACGCCTGAAAGCTTATATGCGATATAATCTTTCGGAAGCATGATTTTTTTCACCTTTGCGAAAACTTCAGGTTCGTTCTCCTTAACCCAAAGAATTTTCGGTGCGGTAAAGCCTGTCAGCGCAACGTTGGCGGCATTCGCCAAAAGCACCTCGCGCCCGATTACATTATTCAGATAATCGCACTCTTTTTGCGTGCGCTGGTCATTCCAAAGTATTGCCCTTCTAAGCACATTATCATTCTCATCCAACATAACAAGCCCGTGCATTTGTCCACTGAAGCTTACCGCAGCAATATCACCAAGCCCGTCGGTTAATTCGCGAAGACCTTCGGCGGTTTTTCCCCACCAATCTTCCGGTGCTTGTTCGCTTCGCCCGTCATCGTACATATACAGCGGATAATCTCGTGAAACCGTTCGTAGTACCAAGCCTTTTTCATCAACCGCAACCAGTTTTACCGCAGATGTTCCAATATCAATTCCAATTGTCAACATACTAATTCACCCTTGTCTTTGAAAAAATTTTTCCGTGTAAAGTATACCAATTTATCCTCAGAATGCAAACGACTTGTCACATTAGCCAAGTAATTTTATTCGCTTTTATTCAAAAACCCACAAATAAGTTGAACGGATTTTTGTGCGGCTTCTTGCAGGAATTCATTGAAGTCAAAAGCGGAATCATCGTTGGCGTTATCGGATATTGTGCGCACAATGCCGAAATCTACATTGTTTAGTGAGCAAACATGAGCAATGCTTGCTCCCTCCATTTCGCAGGCAAGCGCACCGAAGTTGCTCGAAAGGGCGGATTTTATTTCGCCGCAGTTTATGAATTGGTCGCCCGTAGCAATCGTGCCTATGCGGTATTTTCCAAACTCACTTGCGGCATTCTCCAAACGTTTGATAATGGCGGGCGTGCAGGGAATAAAAACACTTTCCATACCAATGGGACTTAAATCCAAATCATGCTGTACGGCTTTTTCACCGATAACGATATCATAAATTCCCACAGAATCGCAAACAGAACCCGCGACACCCGTGTTGATTATTATTTTTGGCGAATATTTTAAAATCATTGTTTGCGCGCAAACGGCGGCATTAACTTTCCCTATGCCGCACTGCGCTACAACAATGTCGGTGCCGCAAAGTTTTCCTGATACGTAAGAAATTCCGCTGTATTGAGTTTCGCTTTTTTCGGTTAATTTTTTAATTAAAGATTCAACTTCAATTTCCATTGCTCCGATAATTCCTATCATTTCTATACCTCCCACGCCGACGGCGTAAAAATTTCCATGAATCTTTTTTGCGCAAAACGGTCGGTCATTCCGGCTATGTGGTCGGCAATTGCGCTTTCGGGGGTTTCTTCAAAACGGGCTTGAATTTCCGACGGCAATTTTTGCGAATTCTGTAAATAATGCTCGTACATAAGGCGCAACATAGTTTTTATTTTGCTCCGCTCTCTTGAATGAAGCTGGTTTGCGTACACGCGCTCAAACATAAATTTGCGGAACTCGCGTAATACAACTGCCGCGTTTGGCGAAAGATTTATTTCGTCGCATTCAAGACTGTGTTCCACAAGATTTCGCACAAGAAAATCAATGCGCGCTGCGGGAGATGTTCCGAACATTTCGGAAACCGTGCTCGGAAGGTCGTGTTCTTCCAAAAGTTTAGCGCGAATCGCATCGTCAACATCGTGGTTCATATATGCGATTTTATCGCAAAGCTGAACAACACGCCCTTCGGGGGTTGACGGATTGCAAACCGTTCTGTGGTTCATAATTCCGTCTATAACTTCGTGCGTTAAATTCAAATTTTCCAAAGTTTCCACCACACGTACACTTTGCTCGTTATGGCGAAACCCGTCGGGTATAAGCCCGTTAAGCGCATCTTCTCCGGTGTGTCCGAATGGCGTATGCCCAAGGTCATGCCCCAGCGCGATTGCTTCTGTTAAATCTTCGTTCAAGCCAAGAGCGCGTGCAGCAGTTCGCGAAATTTGTGCAACTTCCAATGTGTGTGTGAGACGCGTTCGATAATGGTCGCGCTCGGGCGAAATAAACACCTGCGTCTTGTGCATTAGCCGGCGAAATGCTTTGCAATGAGTAATTCTGTCGCGGTCTTTCTGAAACTCCGTGCGAATATCGCATTTTTCGCAAAACACTTTTCTTCCGCGTGTTTCCGCGCTTTTCGTAGCAATAGGGCTAAGGGTTTGAAACTCGATTTCTTCGCGTTTTTCGCGCAAACTCATAAGCCCACCTCAAATTTATATCCTGTTCCCCATACGGTTTTTATTGCCCATGAATCATTTTTACGCATTTTTTCGCGCAGTCGCTTTACATGAACGTCTACGGTGCGGGTGTCGCCCGCGAATTCATAGCCCCAGCATTCTGTTAAAAGCCTGTCGCGGGTGAAGGGCATTCCGGGGTGACTTGCAAGAAAATATAGCAGTTCAAATTCTTTTGGCGGAAGCTCCAGCTTTTGACCGTGATAAATTACGGTAAGCTTGTCGGCATCAATAGAAAGATTTGGCATAACAACTGCGCGCGGTGTTTCCGCAGGTTTATTTTCGTAGCGTCGAAGAACGGCTTTCACCCGCGCAACAAGTTCCTTAGGCTCGAACGGTTTTACGATGTAATCATCCGCACCAAGTTCTAAACCGAGAACCTTATCAAATGTTTCGCCCTTCGCAGAAAGCATGATTACCGGAACGGAACTTACGCGACGAATCTCTCTGCACACTTGGTATCCGTCCATTTGAGGCAACATTAAATCCAAAAGCACTAAAAACGGCGCGTACTGTGGAAAAGTTTCCACGGCATCGCGCCCATTGTAAACCTCTTTCGTTTCAAAGCCCTCTTTGCGTAAGTAAAGCGAAATTAATTCTGCAATGTGTTTATCATCATCAACAACAAGAATTTTTACCATGTTAACACATCCCTCTTAATTTTCAGTATACAATATGGTGTTGCCTTGTCAAGCGCGAGGGGTTAATATGAAGCGGGAGTGATTCTTTTGAAAAATTTCAGAGACTTAGGCGGGATAAAAACCGCTTGCGGAAAAACTGTGCGAAAAAATCGTTTGCTTCGCGCCGCGCAACCTGTCGGTCTTTCTGCGGAAGATGTAAAAAAACTTCGCGAATATGATTTAAAATTCATCGTAGATTTTCGCACGCATCACGAAGTCACGAACGAACCCGTAGACGAAATTGAGGGCGTTACATACACCCACATAGATATCATGGGCGAAAACGCCGCCCAAGCTGCCGACCCCAATTATTGGATGAAGCTTTTTTTAAAAAATCCCAAAAACGTCGTCGATGAATTTACAAAAACTTATCAGGAATTTGCGGCAAGCCCGTCATCAATAGCGGGTTATTCGGCGTTTATCAAGGCTTGTGCCGCCGCAAATGAAGGTGCAACACTTTTTCACTGCGCGGCGGGAAGGGATAGAACAGGTTTTGCAGCGGCGATAATTTTAAAACTACTGAACGTGTCCGATGAAAATATTTACGAAGACTATCAGAAAACTAAAGCATACCAAGCCGAAGTTCACGCATACTGGGTTGCACGCTCAAAAGAATACGGCTTAACAGACGAACAAGCCGAAGCACTCGAAATTGTTTTCCATGTAAACAACGCATATCTTCAAGCCGCATACAACTCCGCCGAAGAAATTTACGGAAGTTTTGAAAATTACGTAACGCAAGGGCTAAAAATCCGCGATGAAGAAATAAAAAGGCTTCGCGAAATTTATTTGGAGTGATTTTTTTGTTTGAAATTCCTAAAAACGTGCTGTCCATAATTTCAACACTGGAATCCGCCGGGCATGAAGCTTTTATTGTTGGAGGTTGTGTTCGTGATGTTATTCGCGGAGTAACTCCGAAAGATTGGGACATAACAACTTCCGCCGTACCTTCGCAGGTTAAGGGTTTATTTTCGCGCACTTTTGACACGGGAATTAAGCATGGAACGGTCTCTGTTTTACTTGGCGGTGATTGCTTCGAGGTGACAACTTACCGCGTAGACGGGGAATATCTCGACAGCCGGCGACCTTCGGAAGTGACTTTTGCGGGGGAAATTGAAAAAGATTTAAGCCGGCGGGATTTTACCGTTAACGCGATTGCATACAGCCCAACGCGTGGTTTTGTTGACCCCTTCGACGGACAGGTGGATATAAAAAAAGGTATAATACGATGTGTCGGAGATGCGGAAAAACGCTTCGGAGAAGACGCACTTCGTATGCTTAGGGCGATTCGGTTTGCGGCCGTGCTTGAATTTTCCGTGAACAACGCGGCTTTACACGCCATTACAAAACTGCGTGAAAGTTTGGCAAATATTAGTGCGGAGCGTATTCGCGAGGAACTTGTTAAACTTTTGTGTGGTAAAAATTTAGACGCATTAAAACTTTTAGAAAAAACAGGACTTATGTATTTTGTTTTGCAAAAACGTGTTAATCACGGAGATTTGGAAGAATCAATTTCGCGGCTTAAAACTCTCGCAAAAACAAACGCGGACGAAAATATGAAAATTGCGTTGTTCTTATATTGGACGGGCGACAATTGCAAGAACATTCTTCGCGATTTGCGTTTTGATAATAAAACCATAAAAACTGTTTCGATTTATGTAGAAAATATTTTCGCGGAGCTTCCGCAAAATCGTTATGAAATAAAGAAATTTTTAAAAGAGATTTCGCCAGAGTTTTTTTTGAATTTAATCGAATTAAAAAAAGTTACCAATCCCGCACTTGAAATTAAAAAAATTCATGAAGAAGTCCACGATATTTTGGAAAAAAAAGAATGCTTCACGCTTCGGGAGCTTGCCGTAAACGGAGACGACCTTGCGGCAGTGGGCATTCCACGCGGCAAAGAAACGGGCGAAGCACTGGAAAAACTTCTCGATGCGGTAATGCGTGAGCCTTCTCTAAACGTGAAGGAGAAATTATTATGCCTGTGAACAAATATAAAACCGGTCTTCGCGGGCAAAAAGAAGCCGAAGATTTTCTAATAAAAAGCGGTCACATAATTCTTGAACGAAATTATCGTCTGCGAACCGGCGAAATTGATTTAATTGCAAGCCACGGCGGTTACATAATTTTTATTGAAGTAAAATTACGCTCGGGCCTGCATTTCGGCTTTCCAAGTGAATCCGTTGGCGGCGCGAAGCAACAGAAAATCATCCGCACGGCTTTGCATTATATTGCCGCAAAAAATCTAAACAACCAGGATTTTCGTTTTGATGTAATCGAAATCTTGGAAAAAAACGGACGTATTAACGTTAATCATATTGAAAATGCGTTTGGTATGTAAAAATTTCTAAGACTTTTTCTTAGATTTTGCGTATAATGTACATAGAAAGGTGGTGGCGATATGTATCCAATTCTTTTTGGCATTGGAGCAGGATTTATTTTACTGTCTCTGTTTATAGGGGAGATTGGAGATGTCGGGGAGTTAGAGTTAGGTGACGTTGACGGAGGTTCGGTTTTTTCATTTTTAAAGCCCTCCATTATAGCTGCTTGCATGGTTGTGATGGGCGGGGTTGGAATGATACTTACGCCATACATGATAGGCGGCGGCGGTATTGTTTTGTTTATCAGTGCTTTAAGCGGGCTTGCCATTGGGGGTTTGCTCAATCGTTTCATATTAATTCCGTTACGCCGCGCATTTAATACAAGCGCGTTTAATAAGCAAGACACAATCGGTGTTGTTGCAGAGGTTGTTTCTCCGATTCTAAAAGGCGGTTACGGAAAAATCCGTTATAACATAAGCGGCTCATACGTAACAAGCCCCGCGAAAAGCGAAGACGGAAACGAAATTAAATGCGGCGAAAATGTAGAGATAATCTACATAGAGCAGAATACCTACTTTGTACGTCGGCAATTCGATGAGGCTATTCCAAATTAAAATAAAAAAAGGGAGGTTTTAAAATGCTTGAACCGTTTCAAATTTTAATTATTGTAGCAGTACTTGTGGTGATTCTTTTACTCATTTTTATGATGACTGCTCTTTACAAGCGAATTCCACAAAACAAAGCTGCTGTTGTCACAGGTTACAGAAAAAAGAGAGTGATTTCCGGCGGCGGTGGGCTTGTAGTCCCTATTCTCGAGCGTTTAGACATTATTTCGCTTGAAAACATTAAAATTCCGCTGGACATTGACAACGCAATTTCCAGCCAAGGTGTACCGGTTACGGTAAAATCCGTTGCAGTCGTAAAGGTTAAATCGGACAAAGAGTCGATTTATTCCGCCATCGAGCAGTTTTTTCGTGGAGCAACAGATAAAACAGCGGCGGAAATCGCAACTCAGTCTAGCTATGTATTGGTCGGTAAACTTCGCGAAATTATCGCAAAAATGACCGTAGAAGAAATTTATCAGGATAAAGACAAATTTTCCAGCGAAGTTCAAGAAAATGCGGCTATTTCTCTTGCGGAAATGGGTCTTGAAATCAAAGCGTTCACCGTAATGGCAATTGACGATGTTAACGGGTATCTTCAAGCACTTGGCCGTAAGAGAATTTCCGAAGTAAAACGAGACGCGAAAATTGCGGAAGCAGATGCGGAACGCGAAACCGTAGTAAAAACCGCCGAAGCAACCCGTCTAGGAGAGGAAGCAAGGCTTCGCGCCGAAACGCAAGTTGCCGAAGCCACAAAGGAAAAAGAGTTGAAAGTTCAGGCGTACCGCCGCGAGCAGGAATCAGCAAAGGCAATCGCCGACAACGCATATCAAATTGAAGAAAACAAAGTTAAAAAAGAAGTAACCGAGACAGAACTTCAAGTTGAACTTCTGCGCCGTCAGCGCGAAACAGAGCTTGCGGAACAAGAAGCAAAACGCAAAGAAAAAGAACTTGAAGCCACAATAAATAAGCAAGCCGATGCCGAACGCTATCGTCAAGAACGCTTGGCAGAAGCCAAGAAATTCGAACAGGTAGCCCGCGCCGAAGCCGAAGCCGCCTCCGTAAAACTGGACGGTCAGGCTCGCGCAGAATCAATCCGCTTGCAAGGTCAAGCCGAAGCGGAAGCCATTCAAGCAAAAGGTTTAGCCGAAGCTGAGGCAATGATGAAAAAAGCCGAAGCGTTCAAGCAATATAACGATGCCGCCGTTATTCAAATGCTAATCGAACGCTTGCCCGAAATAGCCAAAAACGTAGCCGACCCGTTATCTCAAACCGAAAAAATTGTTGTAATCGACAATGGCGGCGGCGGGAACGGCGGAAAATCCGGCGCGTCAAAAGTTGCCGGTTATGTAACGGACATCATCGCACAACTACCCGAAACCGTTGAAGCTCTCACCGGTGTTGACCTAATCGAAGTTTTGAAAACCGCAACGGCAGGAAACACAAACATCGCAAAAGTTGTTGAGAATGTTGCGAAGAAGGAATAAATTCAGATAATCTTTAAATTAAAAAAGCTGTTGCACAAACGCGCAACAGCTTTTTTTAATAAAAAGCGAATAACCCGAAGCGTCTCGGCGGAGCGCCGGCACGCAACGTGTAATTCATTGGCGCATCGCAGAACGGGCGACAGATGTGCGCCAAGTCGGACAGGACTATGCCCAAAAACAATAAAAGGCTTCCTTGCCATTATTCCTAACTGGCAAGGGAAGCCTATTGTAACCCTGCTTTACCCTTTATACTTTTTTTTCGTTATTCAAAAATACGTAATAGTCGAGATGACCATCTCTATTATGGAACGAAACGCCCCTTGCGCCACCCGCGCGGTGGATATGCAGAGCAAGTAAAGACGGTACGTTACGTTCCATGAGTGCAATATAATCGAAATAT
>Ga0131853_10020642_pt1 | contig 11959 bp, 10 predicted proteins | sample TergutLab28metaG_FD_92764 | JGI IMG/M metagenome (GOLD analysis project Ga0131853, IMG submission 92764) | Labiotermes labralis P1 segment gut microbial communities from Petit-Saut dam, French Guiana - Lab288 P1 (version 2) (version 2) | ecosystem: Host-associated > Arthropoda: Insects >...
AAAAAATAAACCCCTCTATTTCTTAAAAAAAATATCTTTGGAAACAACACCCCTTTTTTACTCCCCACCAAGCAGCACAACACCTCCCCCCCCCCCCCCCCCCACTCTCTTTTTAGCCACACCATGAAAACATGTCTTATTGTGATCTGAAGTTCTGCTGACTGTGATTGTCCTGGGTTGTGACATTGTAGTCTGGTAGAAGTACACTTCTGTCTCACAGGATCCTGCTCCCTCCCATTATCTGTGTACGCGAATATCAGTACTCTTATCAAAGTTTTATTTATTCACCAACTGATGCACTAGTGAGTTGTCTTAAAAAATGATATTAAAATTTACAGTAAAACAGCTCTGACATGTTTTGGTGTTAGTTACACCATCATCAGGGAGCACATTAATTTGTGCTTACTAAAGTTACAGTTGTTACAAGAGTTCATTAAAATATGTCGGTGTGTGGTTAATACGGTGGTGTTGTGGCTGCATATTTTAGGTCCTTATTGGTGTCTGTATGTTGCACTGTTTGGCAGCCACACCACCACCGTATTAACCACACACCGATGTATTTTAATGGACTGATTTAACAACTGTAACTTTAGTTAGCACAAATTAATGCGCTCCCAAATGATGGTCTAGCTGTAACACCGAAACATGGAGGAGCTGTTTTAATGTAAATTTTAATGTAAATTTTAATATTTTTTTTAAGACAACTTACTAGTGCATCAGTTGGTGAATAAATACATTTTGATAATATCAAGATGCACGGTATGAATGTGAAAAAAAAAATTAATACTCGTCTAATGAATAGAACATGTCACATTTTGGAAGACAGCAATCTAAAACATGTATTTCAATCATAGCTGCTCTTGTCAGTGTAGTGGTCATGGTGCTCAACAGCACTGGCCACTCCAGACCTTGGATCCAAGATTTTGTTAAGGGAGACACACGGAAAGATTTGACGTGCCAGCAGAATGTGGAAAAAATGCACTACTCCATCACACTTTCAGTGCCATGACCTGCATTAAGGACAGTTCTAATAAACTGATGCAAATCATACGCACAATTCACACACACTTCAGATTGTGTATTGAGGCTGAAGGCAGTCACTTTCAAACTGTATTGAAACTTGAGCAATAAAAACTTCAAGTAAGTATTTGTTGGTAATTGTTTCTGTTTCTATAATTCCAATAATTATAATATGGTCCAGTGGAGGTGAAAAGAGTCTGGCAGATGGGATATAATTATGAATTCTGGTGTATGATTTTTTAAAGCATCAAATATAGATGTTACATTGAAATGTTCAAGAATGAGATATCATGGGCCTGTCTTAAGAATAAATGAGCCAGTTATACCTACTTGACTCCTGTTTGATGAATCCTGTAGTCACATACAAGAAAAGCAAACAAAACTACAGTAGTTTGTTTAACAGATGACCAGGCAAATCCTCTGGAAGAGATCCTGAATTTGTGACATTTAGTTGTGAATAATTCTGTACATATTCAGGCTTTGTGTTGTATTTTATCACCAGAACTTCAGGCAATAGGGGACCGCTGTAGCACAGTGGTTAAGGTTCTGTGCTACAAATTGGAAGGTCGCTGGTTTGATCCCAGCTGGAGTCAGTGAATTTTTCATTGACATAATATCCTTCCGATCAGACTATGGTACTGGGGTCGACTCAGCCTCTAACAGAAATGAGTACCAGGAGCGTTTCCTGGGGGTAAAGACGGCCGGTGCGTAAGGCTGACAACCTTACCACCATCCTGTGCTGTTGTCATGAAATCTGGGAATCTTTACTTCCTGGAACCTTCTGGGCCTGTCCAGGCCTGTAATGGGATTGCTTTACCTTTACGTTTGCTTACTTCAGGCAATAATGCTTTCGAAATTATCATTAATCTTGGTGCCAAATATGTCTACTTTGGAGAAGACACTAACCTAAAATAGCCACTACTTCATCATCTTGAATAACTTCAAGTGAGCCAGTAACAATAAAGCAGAGGCTGTCAATGGATTCTCCTGTATGGTACAACAAATCACCAGGTGCTGAATGGCTCATTGTGAAATGCATTGCTAACGCACGCAGACAGCCATCACTTGCTAGACGGAATGCCGGATGTTCGTTAAATACCTTACGATTCAAGTGCACACAGATGTCTGCTTTCATATCCTTGGGGCAATAGTTGAGCACCTGGAAGAAGCATCAACTTAGTATTTAGAAGTCACAAAGATTTCCTGAAAAAAACAATTAACAACTGCATGCTCCAAACAGCATGCATCAGATAAATAAATTATACATGTACAATACGAAATTTTAGGTTCTGACAGTTGTGTTGCTGAAGATTTAAGTATTTTGGGATTTTAAGCCATGTAGACTGGTAAAGAGTTAACAGAGTTTCAAAGGGTCATGATAATTTCATCTTCAGAATCGAGCACTCTTCTTTGACAATATGTAAAAATGTAATTGAACTATTTACGAGGCAATACAACCCTTTTAACTCAAAAACTTCAATCCTTGATTATATGATTCTTGTTCAAATACATAAAGTAGTACATTACAACCACAGCATAATGTTTTGTATTACAAACAAAGAGTCACGTTTTTACTATATCCATCTGTGACAAATTAAAATTAACATATAAGCTAAACTGTGCATGTTAAGATGAATAAAACTGTATCAAATATCAACATTTCTGGCACCTTTACACCATCAATTTTAAAAACACAAAAGTGAAAGGACCAGTTTGTGCACAGGGGTAAACACCTTTTTATTCATAAAATCAAGCTCCAACTGAAGCACACTCTTTACTATTGCATTGTACTTGTAAAACCATTTCTATACACTGAACGGACCTGGTTTACTTGTGACATTGTTGTCCTCTTTGCTCTAAGTTTCTTGTTAGGTTGTGATTTAATTGTCCCAGACTTACTTTCTATTTACAATGAAACAAAAGCTATATAACTATATAACACAGAAGTGGTGCGTACAGAAGTGTACCCATTTAACTCCAGATTCAAATCAATGCAGATGCAATGAAGTGAATCAAATAATGAGTCAAGAGGGGAGAAAGAATGCAGAACCAGATATTCACTGAGTTATATAAGATTGATATGAGACAATGCTAACAGGCTGGTTGGTGAAATGATTGAACAGGTCACAACTGGTCTCATTGTAATGAAATAAGCTAAGATAAAAATCAAGGATACACATAGAGAAAGAAACATGTTTACAGATATTGACACAGAAATTTCATTGATCATATAATGTGAAATTTCATTGATCACATAATGTGAAACAACGTGCAACATGCACACACACACCACATACACACACACACACACACACACCAACACACACACACACACACCACACACACACACACACACACACACACACACACACACACACATATATTCAATGAAAGTAAAAGTTAGAATGTCTACAGAATATAGAATAAGTCATACAGTGTGTGACATAAGACTAATATAAGACGAACATTTTTACAACTTCAAAAGTTTAGAGTTAAAAATGTGTTTGTAAGGTGTAACACTAAATGTGTTTGTAAGGTGTAACACTAAATGTGTTTGTAAGGTGTAACACTAAATGTGTTTGTAAGGTGTAACACTAAATCAGAGCTAAACAAGAACAATTTATACTACATAAATACAAATTTTCTAAGGGATTATGAGGCTTTTCTTTTAACATCAGGAATTCATCCACTAAAGACAATTGGTGCACACATATGGATGTGTGCCTGTGTGTGTGCATATGTATGTAAGTATGTATGTATGCATGCACGCATATTTGTGTGTGTGTATGTGTGTCTGTACGTGTATGTATATACACACATGTGTGTCTGTAGCCTGTATGTATGTATGCATGTATTCTTATGTGTGTGCGTGTGTGTGTGTGTGTGTGTGTATGTCTGAACATGTATGTATGTACACATGTATGCATATGTGTGTGTGTGTATGTGTGTCTGTATGTGTGTGTATATACACACGTGTGTCTGTACCCTGTACGGATGTATGCATGTGTGTGTATGTGTGTGTGCACGTGTGTGTTGTGTGTATGTATGTATGTGTGTGTGTATGTATGTACGTACGTACGTATGTATGTATGTATGTATGCATGTATTCATATGTGTGTGTATGTTTGTATGTATATGTGGGTGAATGTGTTTGTGTGACAGTAGAGGTGGAAGGGATCTTCTTATATCTGTCCTTTCTTCTGTAATGCTTTGGAGAGTAGGAGTGAGATCGTTGACGATTCTAATGCCAGCACATTAACCTTTAGACGCCTAATGTCAACTATAGTGGTCGTACCGCACCGCTAACCTCTAAAGTTGCATTTTATATATTTATTCAACAAATACAAGGACTGAATATTTTAAACATGGTATATAATCTCCTTTTTTTTCTCTTCAAAATGCAGTTTGTTTCATAATTCTAACTTATTTGGTTCCTGTGTTATTCACATTTTATATACAGAGTGTGCTAAAATGAAGAAAATAATTCCGGCGCCAAAAGGTTAAGCACTGTTGTGAAGAAAGGATAGTACTTATAACTGCATTAACATTGCATATGATGGACTGTTAACAATATAGTTCATAAAGGCAAATATGTATTCACATGGAAGAGTTAGAATACAATATTTTAAAGTGGCTTCTATTTGAGTTCCTAGATTTGGCCCCTGCCATTATTTTCATGACTTTATTTTGTAAAGTAAACAACCTTTCACTGCTGGACGAATTTCCACCAAATATTATTCCACACTTATTACAGAAGTGGAAATGTGTACAGTAAACTAATTTCGGTGTGTCAATAATCCTAACATGTGAAATGAATCTAACTGTGTGACGTGCTCTACTTAATTTCAAGATCACTTGCTTAATATGATTCTTTTAAAATTTGTCAATGATGTAATTTACTGCCTCTTTTATACAGTTCTCATTTTTTCTTACACTGAATGCACAGCATGGCAATTTATTAATTACAAAAGTCATTGCCTTGTTTTATCTAACCTAAGAGCTAATTTATTAGCAGAAAACCACTTACTCATATAAGACAGAACTTATTATTCTGTTGATTACGTTGATGTACTCATAAAATCTGCATAAGAAATTGTGACACTAGAGTCATGAGGAATACTTGCTGATAGGTCTAGCTGCAGGGATGTCATGTATATGTATATTTCATGAATCACAAAGACCGTTCCATGTTTTACAGCTCCCGAGTTTCAAAATAAATTCAAAATTGTATTACATGATTTATTTTCCACCTTTGCCAATAGATGACATCAAATCAACATGGCTATACAAGATTATTTATTACAATGTGATTAGCACTACCTTCAATGTCAGTGCAATATCTGAGTGAAATTTTCTTGGGTAATCTGGTGCAAAATAATTCAGAGTCACAGTTCTACACAGAAGTACATACTCCATTGTATGTCTGCAGGAATCTGAATTGTGGTAGTATGTTCAAGCAAAAAATATTGAAATATTTAATGCTGCATCATGAGAATACTGTATTTTTATATTTGACCAAATAATTGGTGAATTTAAACTAAGAAAAGAATAAAAATCATCAACATCAGGCCCTTTTCATATTTATTTCTATGTGCACCACAAAATATTTTCAGTTACATGTATGTACTCCATTTCTCATGCTACCACATTTTTGGCCCTAGAAAGCTGTCCATGTCTTGCGGAATGACTCATGTATGTACCAGTACATTTTCTTGACCCTTTAGGAGTATTTAACTTTTAATCAGTTACTTGGTTTACAAGGCATTCAACTACAAATATCATAACTATGGCATGCTCCTATACCAAAACTGTCAGTCTACCCAAGTTTATCATAAAAAAGGCAAGCACGATTACCACAACTGGCACTGTACTCAAGTTTATCACAAAAATGGCATGTGCCTTTATCATAATTAGCACTGTACCCAAGTTTATCATAACAATGGCAAGCACCATTATCATAATTGGCACTGTATCCAAGTTTATCATAACAAAGGCAAGCACCATTACCACAACTGGCACTGTAACCTACTCAAGTTTAATGAAATTCTGCGTAATTTCTTTAAGAAGCATAAAGAAAACTGAAATAAATGGTAAAATTAATGTCTGAAAAAAATAACATGGTTGGAGTGCTGTTTAAAATGTTAAGCAGCAAATCTAAAACTAATTTAAAGACAAATCAGGCCAGAAGCAAAGAAAGTGAGACAGTGGAAGAGAGAAAAAGACCTAGAGAGCATCTCCAACCAATGTCAGTTTGTTTCAGAGTAAACTTGCCTGACCTGATTTACCTTGTCGGTGTCCAGGCCCTTTGTCATGGCCCATGTAGATACCACATAGTCCATAACACGTTCTGACAAAGCCTTTGGTACTTCGTGCAACTTCATAAACTCTCGCACATTATTCAGCATGTCATGGTACTTGGCTGTCGCTGATGTCATTTGCTGAATGATGGTTGTCACATGACCGAAGATGGTGGCATACAGCAGTGCTTCATAAGACAGGTATAATTATTATTATTATTACACATTCAAAATTGGTCCAGATTTATATATTATTTGTATTTCAGTCTAAGTGATGTTGGTTAATACTGCTGAGCTGTAAAAATTGCCACTGATATTAAAAAAAAAGTAGGCTTTTTAGAATGAGTTACGACACATTGGTCACACTGTGTTCAGTCACGTCATTACTTCCTCTGCATCTTTTTACCAAAAATACTAAAATCACACTAAAATAAAACATCAGGGAAGAATGGTCACACACAGTATAAGATGAGGTCTGAAATGCCTTACCTGCGATTATCATCATGCAGATGGTGAATATCTTCTCATTATCTGTTTCTGCGGCCACATTTCCAAAGCCAACGCTCGTCATACATGTCATGGTGAAGTACAGTGCAGTGACATACATCGTTTTGCGGGATGGTCCGTTGATGAGCTCCGGCAAGTTGGTGTCATTGGACAAGGTATACGAGTAAGGCGACTGCGTCACATTGGCCAGTTTCCACAGCCACGAATACTGGAGCCCATTATCAGCATCCGAGCGTCCTATAGAGTACCAGATGCACGCAAGCCAATGCGCAACAAGCATATAGAAGCAGAGCAGCAATATCAACATGGCAGCACCGTATTCCAGATAGCGGTCCAACTTTCGTACTACGCGACCCAAACGTAGTAACCGGACCACTTTCAATGCACTGAATAGGCTTCCAATCCCCTGGAACAGCCGAGGAGGCCAATCCAATACTTCTGTCGTCTGTCATTAAAGTATATCTACTGGACTGTCAGTTTCTTTACAGTTATGGGCCTTCTAACATGTCATTCAAAGCATGATTCAATGAGAGTGCCTTTCTAATATGGAAAAGTTCATGCATATTATTAATTTCACTCATCTTTCTTCTCATCACAAGCTCTTGATGATATGCACTGTGCAAAAGGGTTATTCACATTATGTAAGTTTTTCGAAGTCCAAAGTATCATTTAGGGAAAAGGTTGTGTCTACTAATTCAGCATGCAACTTTGGATAAAAGTAGATACTTGTTTAAAGTAGGACATTGCTGGTGCCATACTTATACTGACCAGTGTGCAGTTCATATTCATGATGACCATTCTCATTTGACAATACCTTACCCCTGAAGGTGATCAATAAATGTTTGAATATAATAAAAACAAATAGAGAAAAAATATTTTCAGGACAAAAAATGGGCTTCTATTAGTATCTTGAGTATCTTGCCCTCATAAATATAAATACACCAGCTTCAGGTCCACAGAACACAAAATTAAATATTATGGCTTTGTTGAACTTCAGTTTTTCACAAATTCTGACAAAATGAATAATTCAGACTCAATTTGTAAAAGTTTATTGACTAATTCAGTCTAAGGTTTGACTCTGGACCGTTCATAACACAGGGCAGATGAAGTGCACATATGCCAGTGGTACAGGCAAAACCAAATTATGATGTTTTGGAGAGTAAGATTATTTTGTTCTTTTTCATTAATATTATTCCCTATTATTCACTACTATAGTTTCTTTTGCAGTTAAATTTTATACCTTCACTAATTTCCCACAAAACTACTTTGATGCAAAATATTTCAAAGCTTGAATATGAAAGTAAAATTTTGGTACCTAACACCATACATTTTACACTCACTAACATTTGTTACATTTTCCACTAGAGTCACTATTTATCTTCACTTTGATAAATGGCTAGCTAGATATCAGAAATAAAGTTTTGAGAGGAAGAGAATACAACACTTGATGATTAATGTAAGTGGCTCATACATGAAAATGTAAAACATTCTATGGTGCCATGTATCCCAGTGTGATTGACCTATGATAAACTAGCAGCAATATCTTGTCTATCCAAGCTGTTAAACTTAGTCTTCCTGCTACATGTGTTTTACCGAACCCTGTACATGTCAGTGGCATGTGGCATCATATGTTGCCTGCAAAAGCACAGATGGCCATTTAATTATATCAGCTATCAGGCAAGCAGATGTTCTCCTGCAGGAGGGACCCCTTTTGTTTGACAGTCAAGGTATCTGTGGTCTAACTGCAGAGGGAGATCTTATTGAGTACAGCTACATGTGTAATCTAACGACTATACACCACCTGCTAGGAAACCCCCAGACCAGGTTGCCACTTCATTCTTGTTATATTCATTGCATTAAATGCAACACAACATGCTCTGAAATCATGCACTGTGAGAGTACAGTTTACCATAACCTCTTAAATCATCACTTGTGAGAGCACGTAGTACTATAACCTATAAAATTACCCATTGTGACAGCACATTGTACTATAATAGAACCAGACAAATACTTGCTATTACTTTGTATCACTATCATTTACAGTGCATGTAAACCATTTTTATCATAAAAATGGTTCAGAAAATTTAGGGGTGTTTATACTCAAAGGTATTGCATGTATTTGCAATACACTCCATTTCCAGTATTATCATTGTCTATATACGTTCATTGGAGGTGTTTATTTTACCATAGGAATAAATATCCCCTGCCAACAACAAAAATGCAGAAAGAGGGAAGCAGCAAGTGCAATACTATCACATAAACTACAAATCAAACAGAAAACTTTCTAAAAATATGCTGCATGAAATATATTATGTATCTGTAAAGATAACCTATAAGCCTACATTATTTATATTGTTAAATATAAAATTAAAATTAAAAAAAAATACATATTCTAATCATGAATTATGGAACTACAGAATGAAAAGGTATAGTCGCCCATTTGTATGCTGTAAAAACGTATGGTTGAGTGGAAATACAGCTCCACTCATTTTTCACCATGGTCAGCTTCACGCTCCTGCTGCTATATTGCCGGGGCACAAGCCCCTCTTACTCACTAAATAGAGGACTGGGTGGGCCCTGGAGTCAGTTTTGAAGCTTTTGAGAGTAGATAAAACTTTCAACCCTGTCAAGAATCTAACAGCAATGAAATCCTGTTAATAACCTAGTCATTACACTGACAACACTATCATAGCCCACCAACTACAGATACCCTACATATATTTTATTCTACGAGTATAATCACTCTTTACAAGGATATGAACAATTTATTGATCATGCTTTGATAAGGTGCTGAAGGCTCACAAAATTGTAATGCGACAACACTGTCCATTTTGAAGCAAAGATGACCCCACAAATGACCACTAAATATCTTCACTGTCAGTCTAATTCTTGCCATTACAGTCTGATCATTCTAAGTTTCATGTTGTTGTGCATAATTATTGAATATATATGTTTAAGTGGATACATAAAATATGCTTGAGAATGGTCTGAAATAAAATTGAAATTCACATCCTTAGACTGGAGGTGACTGGTAGCATAAAACTGAATATTTTCTAATGGCACTAATTATGACATATATGATTTGGTATGCCACAATTTTATGCTAAAAATATGAACTGCAAACCAGGGTTGAGGAGAGCGTGAAGAGAAGAATTCTCTATAAGTTTCATTGAGATTTGTGTGTTGATGTCACACTGGTAAAGAATAAGTAGATTCAATTAATTGTGTGAATTACACAGGTACAGAAGCTCTTCATGTTACAACACTTGAAAGCAATACATATGTATAAATATGGGTGCCACGAAACCAGAGACAAAGAAATGAAAAGGGTATATATTTAATAGGATGATGTGCTGAGTAGAAGTGTGTAAGGTACCGACAATGAGTTTAAAATCAGAAGTGTGCCATGTATAATAGAAACTTAATGCACAGTTCTAGCTACAATGCACATTTCCTGTGCAGTATTTATTTATGGTCCAGTTCATGTCTCTGTCAACAGCTCAGGTGATACATATGGAATAAAATGATGGGATGGCTAATATATACTGAATTGCAAAAGATGTGGAAGGAAGAGAGAGTGGCTTAATTTGACATACAATCCCTGCACTCACCTGCAGGGAGTTAAGGAAAATTACGAAAATCTTACAGCTTAGTCAGATTTCAGGCTCAGATTTGAAGCCAGATCCTCCTTAATATGAAGCTGGAACACTCATCACACAACTGTGACATTCGGTTCATCTCATATTATGATCCCAGTTGGTGTGAGTGCCATGAAAATGAAAATAAAGGTAAAGTAAGTAAAAAAACAACTAGTTTTATTGGATGTTAATGAAACGACATGTTTCGGCCTACTCGGCCATCATCAGGTTTGCAAAAGTTCTAAGAGACTAAATATTGTTTGCAGGTACCTGCTAACACACAGTTTATGTCTCATATCTAATTTATTGGCCAGATGATGAGATCTCAACATCCACCACACACAAACAATATTTAGTCTCTTAGAACTTTTGCAAACCTTATGATGGCCGAGTAGGCCGAAACATGTCGTTTCATTAACATCCAATAAAACTGGTTGTGTTTTGACTTACTCTACCTTTATTTTTATTTTCATTGTTACATACACGACGGGGATGCATCAACTACAGATTGTGAGTGCCATTTCGCTGTTCATGTACCATTAGACTCTTTAGCGGTATAAAAACATAATAATTATAGATATCACTCTGCCAGGCTTTGATTCTAATGCTGGTTTGTATATTTTACTAGTCTACAGAAGTCTTCTGCTCTAAATAGAGTTAGGTTAATCATTTCTTTTATTCCAGCAAAATGCCCTTCATATGTTAAATACATACATTTATCACCATTTACCTCCTATATATTTCGGTGTCTGTTACACCATCTTCAGTGAGATCATTGTGTTACTTGCTCAAAATCTATATGCTTTTTACAATGTTGTTACAAAGACTGTGCTAAAAAATGTAAAATATAACCTGTTTTTTAAATTTACAATGCTGTTACAATGTTCAAAACAATGTGCATTTCATCCTTCTGTATCTTAAAAATCTTAAAAGTCCCCCCCCCCCCACCACCACATTTGTACAGTGCATCTTGATATTATCAAAGTTTTATTTATTCACCAACTGATGCACTAGTGAGATATCTTCAAAAAATATTAAACTGTACATTAAAACATCTCTGAAATATTTAGGTGTTACAGTTACGCCATCATCAGGGGGCACATTAATTTGTGCACAAATTAATGTGCCCCCTGATGATGGTGTAACTGTAACACCAAAAAATTTTGGAGCTGTTTAGCTCTTTTAATGTAAATTTTAATATTGTTTTTTAAGACAAGTCACTAGTGCATCAGTTGGTGAATAAATAAAACTTTGATAATCTTAAAAGTGTTAGTTAAAATCCTTACTTGTAGCACATTAATATCTGCTGGCTACTTACTTACTTACTTACTTACTTACTCCATGGTGCAGAGTCCTTCTTGAGAAGCTAACTTATTTGCAGCTAGTCAAGAAATTCCCCGCATTTCACGGAACCCGAAGGTTCATTACCGCACTCACAAGCATCCGCCACCTGTCTCTATCCTGGGCCAGCCCAATCCAGTCCATATACCCACATCC
>Ga0131853_10020644_pt1 | contig 11958 bp, 7 predicted proteins | sample TergutLab28metaG_FD_92764 | JGI IMG/M metagenome (GOLD analysis project Ga0131853, IMG submission 92764) | Labiotermes labralis P1 segment gut microbial communities from Petit-Saut dam, French Guiana - Lab288 P1 (version 2) (version 2) | ecosystem: Host-associated > Arthropoda: Insects >...
TACAGGCTCCAGCGATACTAAATGCCGCCAGTGCTGTATTCCAAATTGACATTACTCTACGAAGTCCAAATTTCGGTCTGTTTTGCATATAGTACTGCCCACCAAATATTAATATCATATATGTTCCACAAAAGTAGAAGCTATTTGTCCAATTTTTAACCATCCATTCACCCGTAACCTGAAAGCTGAATTCCTCTTCGAAGTTGAACATATATGAATAATTGGGCATCGTAATTTCCATGTAATTAATTGTGCTGTATTAACGTGTATAAAAATAAATGTGAAAGGTAAAAATCTGTAAGTGCTTAAATTATCACCGTAAAACTATATCACAAAATGGACCTTAATTCGTATGAGGTCTCGTCCGACTCATGTATTCAATAACAGGCGAGTGTCACAAATACAGACTGCTAAATTGTTCATCCTAAGCCCCAGACCTTATTTAAATAGTCTTACACTACTGCTTCTTGCACCAGGCCCCGAAGCTTTCGACCTTTGACAAGTGCTACAACTTTTCTTTCACATAAAGAATGTGACGAAAGGTAACTGAACTACAAAAACCCGCCCATCTGATTGACCCTCACGTCAGCACACACCTACATCCATGCATCCATGATCACAGAGCATTAGCCCACAGTCCATCTAGTAAAGATCTAGCCCATGCCTTCACATATCAGCATTGCTCCACTGATTAATCCTTACGGCATTGATTATCTATCCTAGTTGTGATCTGTTATGCACTAACTGACCCACCGCTAATGGCAGCACAATACAATCCATGTCACCAATCTACACGATATGGTTTATTTAATTTTTAAATTTAAAATCATATTTCTACCAGAAGAATTTGTAATGTATTTGTCACAACATTTACTCGGTGGATGTACTTTAACAACATTTTATTCACAAAACAAAGCTGTTCTTATGTGTTGTAACATCTGTGGAATAAATGTACAAAATAATAAGTGGTGCAATGGGTTCACAGTTTTGTGCGTGTGAAGTTGTACCGAATGAATTCGAAAATCAACGCTAATGTGTCACATGAGTAGCATGCACCCAAGTAAGTGGCCAGTATTCAATAATAAAGTTAATCCATGGTTGGCGGCATTTTAGTTACAAAGTCCCGGAACCAATGTTAAACTTCAAATGACATGCAAAACAAGACTCACGAATGACTTAGACAAAGGGACAGTCATAACTCATTTCAAACATAATGCAAAATATAGTGAAACACACATGCTTATTGAGTGCATGCTGTTAGCGGCTATTATTTATTTGTTACTTCCAACCATAGCATATGACGTTGGTTCCCAGCCACAGATTAAAACAATGAATCGATAACCCCAATCTACAGGGAAATTGGTACACGAGTAACGTCTGTGAGAATGGTGTATTTCCGTCAGCGAACGTATCATCTATTTTTAGGCGGTGTTTATCGTCGGAACCTACTAGTTGATCCGTGGTCAGAACTGAAGAGAAATGACGTATTGTCGACGTGGAAAAGTGATGATGGCAAGTGAATTGCTTTTCGTGGAAAATATGTAACAGTAACATTTTGACTAGCGCTGGGTGTTAGTGAATATAAGGAACTCCTGTCTATGTTGGACGTGTGCAGATTTTGCTATTGCTTTGACATAAAGTGTTCAAGGAAAAGCCGAAATGTGTGTCTTCGCTAAGTATCGGATGAATTGAAGGATTGCTAATTCAATGGACGTACGTGCTATTTTCCTGTCGTGTTTTTAATCTGTGGGATACAATGTCAGATTGCGCACGTGCTTACAGTGAACTCAGAAATCAAGTTGTGAACAATGCTGATAATCATTTAAGTACAGATCATTTGAAGTATTTTATCAGTAAATTTCAGTCTGTTATAAACTCTAAAAGACGTTCTAATTATATAAACAATTTCAACGATTTAGTAACAGTACTAGAAAATAGGGCTTATATAGGAGAAGCAGACGTGGGGCCTTTTGAAACAATTGTAAGACGATTGCCTAATTGTGCAATCTTCAAAGAGATGATTTACGATTACCAGTGTAACAGGGATAGAAGCACACTTGGAATACCGTATGTCAATCATGGTAAGTTAATTTCGACATACTCCTGTGATGATTTAAACCGCATTTCTAAACAATTTCCTAAGCATATAAGGTTTCAGGGTTTTTCTGCGTTTGTTCAAATTATGGTTGTAATGTAGGTGTTTACACCCTGTAGTGTACCCATCTTAAAAGCGACAAGGTACACGTCACTTGAAAACCCAAAAAACCACCATTATTTGAATCTTCGTAAGAACTTCAAAGACAGGTTTTTCCTTCAAAACAGAGGAAACGGTTTTTCAAGTAAGGGATGGATAATGGAGGGTTTCATAACAACTAGCAGGCATATACAAGGTCTTTAACTGAAGTAGTTGATAAAGTAATAGTCAAATAATGAACATTTACTACAGCATATGTTCAAGACTTTTACCTCAAATTTTACTGTAATCATCTGGACAGATAAAGTAAAAAGGAAATGGAAAATTTTCCATAAAGATAGCAAAAAGATGTCTAAATATACATGGTGTGACACTGTCCTCTGTATAGAAATGATGATGTTTCCATCATGTAAATATTTTTCTTCTCTTCGTGTTGTAAACATATTTAGCACATACAGTATTTGTGTTTGTATTTGTAGATGTACTAGAAGTAAGGTTAATTCATCGCATTGTCTACATTGTCTTACTCCTAAGAAGGATTTTATTGTGTTTTGTTTGCTTCTTTTAATTTGTTTAGTACTAAATTAGTGTATTTAGTTGGGTCACTTAGAAATTTTGTGTTTTTCATTAACTGCTCGTTATATGTACAATACGCTTTACATATCATGTAGTGACATATGCAATTAATTTCATATTAATGCTGAATATATTTTTTTTGATTGAATCCATTTATTTCAGAGTACTGATATACCACTGACTGACAAGGTATAATTAAGGGCTGGCATCCACACAATTTGGTGGTGTGAAAAGTGATTATTTTTCCTTACTGGAAAAAATGTGTACATAGATAAACAGTATAGAAGTAATGGAATATTATGAAACCAAAAATTAAATAGGTGGAAGAGAAGATGTCTTATCCAGACAGGGAGGGAGTGCCACTGGTGTGATATCAAAAGCCATGTAGGGAACTTGTGCTATGTTGGCATCCCTGAGAACCATCTGAGTGTTAGTTATTGTCAAATGCTTGATAAGAGGAGCTGTTAATGATGTGCTGGTGATACGTGAAACATTAGCAAAGCAGTGTATGAAGTATATAGCAAACAACACATCTACCGTTATTTTTTTCATTAAACTGGATATGATTTCGAATTATGGTTTCATATACGGTAATGAGAGTTAATAATTTCTTTTCTTTTCTTTCAAGAAAACCCTGCACCTCCATTATATTCTCAGAATAATTCTGCTGACCCCAGAAGATCTAGAAATTCAGATGTAATTTCCAGTGGCAACATTGTATTACCAGAAGCAGGTATACAACATTTCAATTTTTACAATACTCTGTAGTATTTATTATTTGGAAATGTTGTTTTAGCTTTCAGGTTGTCTAAAATATTAAAGTGCAGTGTTAAGTATAAATGCAGTCTGTTAATTGTGCACCAGAAAAATTGTAAATAAGGAAACCATGTATGCTGTAATGTATGGGAGATTTAAACTCCAAAGTAGCTGCTGATGGCTTATCGCTTTAAATACCCATTTCTGCACCAGCTGATACTATCCATTTTATTAAATGTGCTTTTAAAGATAAAAACTTAGAAAAAGTACAAGCTTAAGGATGCACGCTCATACCCATTCTTCATGCACAAATCTTGTGTTTTTGCCTCCAGTTTCCTGGTGCATGTGTGTGCACACATGCATACACACTCACACAAAAGCTTGACCCAAGTTTGTGTTATGAATTTATGTGTGAATTTTATGTAGGCAGAACCTTTTCTCTGTCATATTCTTGTATACTAACATTGTTCATTTTCCCATCACACTGGAAGCTATAATTTTGACATGGAAGTGGTATCAAAATAATCTATGCATGCAGGGTAGGACTAAGGGCCAGTCCAGCCAGGCATCTGCGTGGGGCATCAACCTATAAGGGGTGCTAAAACATCATTGGAATAATGAGAAATATGGTGCTAGTAAACTAAGGTTTCCACGTGTGAAAGAATTTCTCTTAAAATTATCTGCAGTTTGGGCTCGTACCCTCATAAATGTTCGTCAGCCCTGTCCTAGGTCAAAAACGTTTAAAGCATGTTGGTTTTAAGGGGTGTCAAATGTCTCAGGCCAGCCCAGCATGCATCAGTCAGTGTGCATCTGCAACCAATGTTGATGTACCCACTTGTCATTCACCTGTGTTCATTTCTCTTCCAGCCTTGAATTGTGTTTGTAAAAACATAGGAACAGACTGGAAAGACCTGGCAAGAAATATGTCAATGCGTGAAGGAGATATTGATGAAATTGAAGAGAAATATCCAAGGAAATCGCAACAACGTGCATATGAGGTACTCAAGGAATATGCTTATGATGTATTTTTATATCTTGGTGGTGTGTAGCATACTTAACTGAAGCAAATGATCTTGTCTTTGCAAAAGTAGCTTGATGTTTTGTAAAGAAAGGAAAGTATTATCACATCCATGCAATGTTAGGACATGCTGATGAAGTAAAAATGAAGACAATGCCAGTGGAAGCCATTTCCACTCTATTATATTTAGCATAATGTTCTAATCTATAAGGACAAAATTACTATCACCACATGATAACTGTACAACAAATCGGCATATTCACTTGAAATTTGGCATAAACATCATACCAGTTCAGGCCATCCCACACTTCTGCTCTAACCTGACTACTCTTGGTGCCAACTTTACAACCATATGAGCCCTTCACCACTTAATGTTTGACTCTGAAATATGGTATGGTAATTGGTCGTCAGAACATAAAAGATTGTTGAAGGCATACGTTTGAGAATGTAGAACATACTAGCAATCTAAAAATTGTACGTAACTCTTAGTCTGATGGCGATACTTAATACCCACCATAATGTCATTCTACATAAAAGTTTTTGTGGAGAGAGTTCACATCTATGCCAAAAAATTATGTGTATATGAAATATTTTACATTTTTTGAGAATTTCACATATGGCAACACTGTAAACTTTTGAGGTTCATTTGTACTTGCTGCTACCATTGCTGTTTAGATTTAAGGTTACCAAGGAAGTCCTTTCAAGTAAAACTGTCTTGTCATCAAGCATCAGTTTACTTACCTGAAAAATGTTACTTTTGGCAATACCAAGGCCTTCTGGGAAACTTTTATTCACTGTATTTTGAACTCTTCTTTCAGTGCATGATGAGATTTATAAAAGACACAGATCCATACAAAGTGCAACAGAAATTGCTGTATGCTCTTGATAAATGTGGACGGCGAGACTTGAAAGAAGAAGTGGAAGAAATACTGCACAGGAGAGCATAGTGAAAGATGCTGTTCCTCCGTATCAAGAGAATGGATCTTCCTTTAAATAAGAGTCTGATTTCATGACATGTACAACAGGTTTCCTTGTGCTCAGAGCATCAGGTATACAATTCTGAACTGCCTTGTAATAAAACCCACTTCGCAATATTCTTGCAGTGAACTGTATACAAATGTTTTATAAGATATAATAAAAATATGACACTGAATGTCATCAGGAAACATAAGTAATATAGTCTGTAATTTGTTTCTATACATTGCAAATATGATGAATAATTTAATACATAATGGACAATAAAATTTAAGTGGAAATGGGAACATGCTGTAATCATTCTGAGTTTGTAGTGTGTCCTGTCACTTTTATTTATATGGACAGTTTTGTTTGCAAAAGATTAAGTGAAAGACTAAATGCAAGTAACAAAGCCTCAGACATTGCATCCAGTTTGAATAGACATTTATTTTGCCAGCACAGTGGTACAAAATCATGGTTTGCAAGTTGTCACCTACTTCTTTAGTAAACTGTCATTGATTATATTGTTACATTTTTCATATATATATGATTATGAGTTATTGTCTGTTTTGATAGTGTCACTGATAGCAACATTGCAGGTGGTGGTAAGCTATATAATTAGTAAAAGTTACTGGTAACCTGTGACCCACTGAGCTCCAAGTTTTCAGGTGCAACAGTATATTTAAGGTTGGGCATTATTTCTGACTTAGTTCTTTATTCTCTTGTTACCTGAGATGGAATAGTCCACAAGCTTGCTGTTCGTCCATTCAAGCATTATATGGACTGCTTCTCAAACCAAAGCTGTTTCATTAATTCTGTTGTAAACAAAACCTCATTAAAGTGGAAAAGGGTATAAGCATTACCTCATAAAAATTACGCTGGAAAAGAGGAACCCTGAAATGGGGAATGTGGTATAGTGTTCTTACCCAAAGGGCCAAACACATGAAGGCCTGTGTGAGGTTTGCAGTTGCATCTGAAGTTCTCATAGCAGTCACTTTGCAAAATATTATCTTCTGGGATATGGTGTGTAATAGTTTGACAGACCTCAGAAATTAGTAATAAGTTTCTGTTTTAAACACACTGCACATATTTACCAAATAAAATAGATCACATCATTACTCATCCAGGTGACCTGCTCAGTCACAGAATCATGCAGTTTCGTTTTCCTTATTAGCTTCAGCATGTACTGGAAGATTTATGAAAGTTTCAGTCTGTGCTCATGTTTGGGATTTTGCTGCGGTCAAATAAAAAATTAGAAAATAGGTTTTTGTACACATCAGGAACTTAGCACTCAGACTGAAAGATCTTGAAGTACCAGTGAGTTCTTTATTAAGGGGAGACAGTTATTGAGTATAAAATTTGGTGAACTTATTTCTGTAAAAAGAGTAAAGTTTGAGAGTCACAATGTTTTTTTTTAACTGATTAACAATACAATGACTTTTGATTCATCTAAATGTAAATTTTTGTCCGTTTTTTGTCATATTTGTAAGGAACCAGGTTTCTCAGTAACACCTTGTACTTTCTGAGGGTATGCTGGGCAGCTTCCCAAAAATACAAAATAACAGTATCGCAATTTTGGATACAAGTATTCTTGACATGTTTTTCTGTTCAGGAGTGATAAGTCGGTCAACTTTGTAAGAGGTTTCAAACTACTACCGTACAGGCTGTGGATAGATCGGTGTCGATGTAGCATCTCACTTCACTAAGGATCCTGAAGGAAGTCTTAGTTACTGGAACACCAGTTTTGAAAGAAAGATGTTAGATTCATTCTGACATTTATTTAACTTCTTTGTACTTTATGTTCAGAGGAAAACTGTGCAATCAGAAGGATGACATAGCTGTAGGATCACTGTTTTCATTAGTTTTAGAAAATGTGGCTCATTTAATGGTGAATTTTGAACAGGCAGTGAGCATAGATCCCCAAGAGTCACATATGTGGATATACAGTTTTTTTCTTTTACTGCATGGAGTGGTAGAATTGCAAGTACTTTTACAGCATCTAAACAATATGCATGTGAACTGAGAGTTCAGTACAGAAATGAAAACAAACAGCTTGCAACCATTCCTGCACATACTGGTGACAAAAACACTAAGTGCCTCACTAGGAATATTACGCTGTGTATAAATTCCACAGTAAGTGATTCATTTTAACCATCAAACCACATTCTGAATCTTGTGCAGCGAGTTTGAAACATTCCAGAATACAAGACAATATTGTTTTTATATGCAAAACTGGTAGATAAAGAGCCTTTTCTTACTGGAAGCATTTCATAAATAGCCTTTGGGTGAGGGCTTGCTGTATATACTGCATACCTGATGCTTTGTGCAGCTGGTATACAAAAGACTACTTTCTACACTCATGTGAAACCTGGTGTACTTGGTGTCCTGTTAGCTTCTAGACATCCTTTTCTACATTTTTCTCCCCATCTTTTTATTTTGCTATCAAATTTTACTCACTCCACAAAGGAGAATCCTTAAGAAGCTAACAGTCCCTCAGCTAGTGAATACTTGCCCACTGTTAATGGAACCCAATAAGTTCATTGCTGAGTTCACAAGTTCTAAGTGGTATGAATAATAAAATGTACAGGAAGTACATCTTTCATAACCTTATACAGAACACTTGCCTTTATTTGAAAAATTACATCTCCAGTCCCATAAAAGCCAATGTAAAATTACTTCACATGAATGGAAATTGCTTAATGCACAAATGTAAATTAAATACTGCCTTCATTGGGAGTCTTAATTTAGTTCCTATGTTCTGTTCACATACTTCTGTTCCATTCCATACTTCATGCAGCTTATTTATAAAGAACATTCCAACTTAAAACCAACTATGTACACTGATGGTGGGACACCCAGGTGTATTGAATATGTCTGCAACATGTGTCAGCCTGTACAGGATATCAAAGGGTTCAATAACATAAAACTAGAAGTACCAAAGGTTTACATACATATGACAGCAGGGTATGCATTAACATAGAGTTTACCTGAAAGTATGAAATACATTATTAAAATCACAGTGTAGATTTCTGTCCTCATAAAACAGTAAGAAGATATTTTTTAAAAGACTTCTACATCCAAGGTAGCTTGTCAGTGGATGTCTATGTATGACTTCCAGTAATTGAAGGATGTGTTAAATGATCTAGTGAGGTCCATGAGCGAATGTTTATAACTTGTATTACCAGACATGTGTGTGTGTGTATATATATATATATATATATATATATACATATAAAATATATCCCCCCCCACTGATATCAAGGAAACTTGGTAGCATCCTTTTAACAATATTGTATTGGGATAAAAATTATACTGAGTCTAACCCTGTATTTCATATTTAAATTTTGTGTGAATGAATGAATGGATGATACTTGGTTTGAGCCCTTTTGTGCCCGATGCACCTAGGCTTTAGAACATGCCCTTTGTGCCCCATAATCTATTACTAGGTTCAAGGAGCCCTGTTCCTTTACCAAAGTTCCAGATGGCCCCTGTACTTAGTTTCTCAATATCCTCAGGGTCCAAAAAGAAGGAACCCATGTATGTGTGTCTGATTGAAGCCAAGGCCTCACACACACACACAAGAAGTGGACTGAGGTTTCCTTCTCAGTACCACACTTCCTGCAAATGGAGGGTTATTACTCAGCCCCATTACATATAAATGTCTTCTCAGGTTGTTATGTCCAGTAAGAAGACCAAACCATGGATTGTGTCCTATAAAAAGGACAATGATTGGGCCTTTGTAGCCAGGTTAGGGCCCAATATCAATTCTTAAGCCTGTCTCTGTGTACTACAAGGACTACGCCACAATACCAAATGCTGGTTATCCATCCAGCATTGTACCTTTCTTCTTATGTTCTGCGTAGACCCCCAAGGAAGACTCACATCCAACAAAACTTTGAACAGAACAGTCTCTTCTGAGCCTGTCGGCAATTTCATTTCCTCGTACCCCAGCATGTACAGGGACCCAGTACAGACCCACCGTGTGTTGGGTAGAGATATCATTCAATGCCTTCTGGCACTGTCACATGAATTGGTACATTGTTTTAGCAGTATGAGGTGCTTTTAGAGCTGCCTGGCTATCAGAGCAAATACATAATTCTCTGGCCTATCCTGAGTTTCAGTTTCATGAACGCATGTTAGTATCGCTATACCTCAGCCTGAAACACTGTAGCACATTTTCCTAGAGAGATGCCAAGCCTTCTTCCTACAGATTGCCCACAGACCCCAGCCCCAGTCCCCTCTGCAGTCCTGGACCCATCCATAAACCACAGCCCAATTGTGAATGTACACACACTACTTCCAAACAGTTTATATATATAAAATACCCTGTGATATATCACTTGTATTGTATTGGCTAGTCCCAAAATGTGTACAAAGTTAATTTTAATTTTACAATTGATTGGAGATGTACAGGGTCAGACCACTGACGTGTTCAGAATGGTTTAATGGGCCACAGGAGGGGAGAATTAAAAATGCAAGCTAATAATGTATACTGCTCAGTAAGAGAAATATACATATTTAATTTTTTTAAGATCAATAGGCTGCTGGTGGTACTCTTAGTTTCACAAATTATGTTGTGTGTGTCATAACTAAGGTAAATAATACTGTCTTTTTTAGATGTTACACCATGTAGTCCTGTATAAATTGACCAAAGTTTCACAGAACATGCTATCTCCATCTTCATGGTAGTAGACTCAATTGTTTGGTCCCAAATATAGGGGTGGTGGGGTGAATCTAAAACAGCAGCAAATTTCTACAAAAACTCCTTGGTATCACATTCCAGAAGACAGTATTCTCACAGATCCTGAAACCTCAACCAAAATTTGAAACAGTTCTTATATTATATATTTTTTTTTAATACACAAAATGCTGGGATGAACACCATCCATACAAAACTAGGTACAGATTGTATCAGTGTGAAACTTCAGCTGCATGAAAATAACTTACATAGCTCTAGACCATAAAGCTAACACATAACTGAATCTAACAGCATAATGAACAGACTTACAAAATATTACAGCAGACATCTGCACACTAACACAAATTAAAGACACAATTCTAAACAAAGAATCCAATTAAATAAAGAAAAGAGCATTCATCCCTTGCCCTACAGTTTCAGTACCATTTATTGTTAATTTGTATATCTTTTATATACCATACACCTGGTCTATAACCTGTTTCCCCCATTAATATATTTACACTTTTGTCCAAATGTGTGTGAACAAGATCATTTATAAATTAAATATGCAGGTATAGGGGCGATTAAACTTTTATATAGATACAGTAAAAAATAGGACAAAAAAGAACACACTCCATATTAGTGGTTAGTTTGCAAGAAAGATGTCTATAGGGTGGCCGAGAAGTCACCGTACACCCAGACAATACGCACCTCAGACTCAATATAAGTTTGCTCAGCACAGCGCAGCACACAGTACAGTGTAAAATGGTAGGTTGGCAACAGTTTGCAAGATAGTGCACACGTGATTTGCCGCAGACACAGAATTTAGTTGTGTTTTCCGTATGGCTGACACAAGCAGTTACTCTATCGAGGAGCGCTTCGTGGCAAGTGTGTGGGTGCACGAGAGACAGCACACGGGACAAACCATGTCCCAAGTGATGGCTGCATTCCAGGAACGGTTTAATAAGGCTCCACCACGAAGAGCGACACTGCTGGATTGGGAAAAACGAGCGTTCGCTCTTGGAAGTGTTAAAGACAGGCCACAGAGTGGGAGAAAAACAATGTGCTTGGAAACGTGCAGAGGTTGCCGCTTCCATTGAACATTCCCCAATGAAGTCGAAACGGAAACGATCGTCAGAGCTAGGTGTGCAACGGGCAACAATGCAAGACCACATGAAAAAAGACTTGAATGTGAGGCCGTATCGCCCAACCTTTGTGAATGAACTGTCGGATGGCAACATGGATCGGCGCTATGATTCGTGCCGTGCTCTGCTGGACACATTCTCAAATGCCATATCCCGCACAAAGGTTCTTTTCAGTGACGAATGTGCCATTTATCGCAGTGCGTGCGACAGAAATGTGATGTTCTGGTCAAAGGAGAATCCCAATTTCACGCAGGAGCTGGAACATAATCCACCACATGTGATGATATGGGCGGGTATGACATCAGATTATCTGATTGAACCTTACTTTTTCGATGGACCGGTAAATGCGGCATCTTATTCGGCAATGTTGGAGACATGGCTTATACCTCAGCTGAGAGACAAAGGACTCCTGGATGATGTGTGGCTGCAGCACGATGGGGCACCCACACACTTCGCTCTTTCTGTGCACGATATTTTGAACGTACGTTTTCCAGGCCGCTGGATTGGCCGTGGTTCACCGACATCTCCGGCACCATTGCCATGGCCACCACGCAGTCCTGACCTTACCACACCAGACAATTCGTTGTGGGGTATTATCAAGGGAAGAGTGGCTGCGCGTCGCTACAACAACAATGAA